>Ga0247816_10000351_pt1 | contig 26948 bp, 27 predicted proteins | sample UWRJL209509C1_FD_179930 | JGI IMG/M metagenome (GOLD analysis project Ga0247816, IMG submission 179930) | Plant litter microbial communities from Arlington Agricultural Research Station in Wisconsin, United States - UWRJ-L209-509C-1 | ecosystem: Environmental > Terrestrial > Plant litter >...
TCCCTGGGCAACCTGTGCCGCTGGCTCGCCCAGCAGGCCGAGAACCTGGGCGTGGAAGTCTACCCGGGCTTCGCCGCCCAGGAAGCGCTGTTCGACGAGAACGGCGTGGTGCGCGGGATCATTACCGGTGACCTCGGCGTTGACCGCGAAGGCCACCCGAAAGAAGGCGTATACACCCCGGGAATGGAACTGCGTGGCAAGTACACGCTGTTCGCCGAAGGCTGCCGTGGGCACATTGGCAAGCAACTGATCGAGCGCTTCAAGCTCGACAGCGACGCAGACGCGCAGCACTACGGTATCGGCCTGAAAGAAATCTGGGAAATCGACCCGGCCAAGCACCAACCGGGCTTGGTGGTACACACCGCCGGCTGGCCGCTGGACATCATGAGCAAAGAGAACACCGGCGGCTCGTTCCTCTATCACCTGGAAAACAACCAGGTGGTCGTCGGCCTGATCGTCGACCTGTCCTACAGCAACACCTTCCTGTCGCCGTTCGACGAGTTCCAACGCCTCAAGCATCACCCGGTGCTGGCGCAGTACCTGGAAGGCGGCAAGCGCATCAGCTACGGCGCCCGCGCCCTGGCCAAGGGCGGCATCAATTCGTTGCCGAAGATGGTATTCAAGGGCGGCGCGCTGATCGGCTGTGACCTGGGCACCATGAACGTGGCCAAGATCAAAGGCAGCCACACCGCCATGAAATCCGGCATGCTCGCCGCTGACGCGGTGGCCGAACGCCTGTTCGCCGAATCCGAGGGCGGCGACGAACTGACCAACTACGTCGACAACTTCAAGAACAGCTGGTTGTACGAAGAACTGTTCGCCACCCGTAACTTCGGCCCGGCGATGCACAAGTTCGGTCCGATCCTCGGTGCCGGCTTCAACTGGTTCGACCAGAACATCCTCGGCGGCAAAATGCCGTTCACCCTGCACGACACCAAGCCGGACTACGCCTGCCTCAAGCTGGCCAAAGACAGCACCAAGATCAATTACCCGAAACCCGACGGCAAGCTGAGCTTCGACAAGTTGAGTTCGGTGTTCATCTCCGGTACCAACCACGAAGAAGAACAGCCGTGCCACCTGAAGCTGAAAGACCCAAGCATCCCGATCGGCACCAACCTGCCGCTCTACGATGAACCGGCGCAGCGCTACTGCCCGGCGGGTGTGTATGAGGTAATCACTAAGGAAGACGGCGAGAAGCGCTTCCAGATCAACGCCCAGAACTGCGTGCACTGCAAGACCTGTGACATCAAGGACCCTTCGCAGAACATCACGTGGGTGGCCCCGGAAGGTGCTGGCGGGCCGACTTATCCGAACATGTAAGTCAGCGGCTTGAACAGAAGGCTCCCAAACGGGGGCCTTTTTTGTAGCCAGGAAAAGGCCCATCAACTCGGTCAAATGTGGGAGGTGGCTTGCCTGCGATAGCGGTGGGTCAGCAATACATCTGTGGCTGACACACCGCTATCGCAGGCAAGCCAGCTCCCACAGTTTTAACCGAGTTGTGTCAGAAGGAGTTAGGCCGCCCGCTCATCTCCGGGGCTGCGCTCGAAGTAGCGCTTATATTCCCGGCTGAACTGCGACGTACTCTGATACCCCACGCTGTGCGCCGCCTGCGCCACGCCCATCCCCTCCACCAACAGCAACTGCTGCGCCTTGAGCAACCGCAGACGCTTGAGGTACTGCACCGGCGACAACAATGTGCAGCGCTTGAAGTGTTCGTGAAACGTCGACGCGCTCATGTGCGCGTACCCCGCCAGCGTCTCGATATTCAGCGGTTCGGCGTAATGCGCATGCAGGTAATTCAACGAGGTCGCCACCCGGGAAAATTGTCCTTGTTGCTCCACCAACGCACGCAGCACATCAGCTTGTGGCCCGCGCAAGGCGGTGAACAGCAACTCACGCACCCGCGCCGGCCCCATGATCCGGCTCTCCAGCGGATCGTGCAGGCATTGCAGCAACCGTTCGACACACCCGCGCATGGCGTCATCGAGCACCACCGAGGTCATCGACTCCAGGGTTTGCGCCGCCGCAGGGCGGCCCGCCGTGATGCCCATGGCCATCACCAACTCACCCAGCACTACCCGATCAATCCCAACGGCGACGCCCAGCAGCGGCGCATCCGGCATGGCAAAGGTTTCGCACTCAAACGGCACCGGCAACGCCTGGATCAGGTAATGCCCCGCCCCGTATTCCAGCGTACGTGGCCCCAGGTACGCCAGCTTGCTGCCCTGAACGATGATCATCAGGCTCGGTTCGTAAATCGACGGCCCGCGCGCCACATGGCAACTGGCACGCAGCAATTGCACGCCGGGCAGGTGCGTTGGGGCGAAACCGTCGTGAGAGGTCAACGGTTCAATCAACTCAACCAACGCCGCATTGGCGTCGAGATGACGGGTCAACAACATGGCAAAAAACTTCGCGAAAAAGGGATGAGAGCATCATCGCAGGTCTGGCGCCCGATGAATCCAAACCAGGGGCACTCCCGGACGAATAGGCATGAGACTCGGAGCAATCGCCATGGCCGCACCGGGAGTCGGCGCGCAGAATGGCCCGCCTCACTTGTCACTGCTTTTGCGAGGTTCTCCATGTACACCGCCATCGGTTACGCCGCCCAGTCGGCCACCACTCCCCTCGCCCCCATGTCCTTCGAACGTCGCAGCCCGCGTGCCGATGACGTGGCGATTGAAATTCTCTACTGCGGCGTCTGCCACTCCGATATCCACCAGGCACGCAACGAATGGGGCATCGCCGTGTACCCGCTGATGCCGGGCCACGAGATTGTCGGCAAAGTCACTGCCGTCGGCGCCAGCGTCACCGCGCATAAAGTCGGCGACCTGGTCGGCGTAGGCTGCATGGTCGACTCCTGCCGTCACTGCGACGCCTGCCACGCGGACCTTGAGCAATACTGCCTCGAAGGCCCGACCATGACCTACGCCACCCCGGACCGGGTCGATGGCAGCAACACCATGGGCGGCTACTCCGACAGCATCGTGGTCAGCGAGCACTTCGTGGTGAAGATCCCGGCCAAGCTCGACCTGGCCAGCGCCGCGCCGATCCTCTGCGCCGGCATCACCACCTACTCGCCGCTCAAGCACTACGGCGTGAAGGCTGGCGACAAGGTTGGGGTTCTGGGCATGGGCGGCCTGGGCCACATGGGCATCAAGTTCGCCAAGGCCATGGGCGCGGAAGTCACCTTGTTCACCCGCTCCGCGAGCAAGGCTGAAGAAGGCCGTCGTCAGGGCGCCGATCACGTGATCGTGTCCACCGATGCTGAACAGATGAAAGCTGCTGCCGGGCATTTCGACTTCCTGCTGGACACCATTCCGGTGCAGCACGACTTGAACCCCTACCTCGACGTGCTGCGCTTTGACGGCGTGCACATCCTGGTTGGCTTGATCGAACCGGTGGACCCGCCCGTCAACGCCGCCAAGCTGGTCCTGGGTCGTAAAGTGCTGGCTGGCTCGTTGATCGGTGGCATTGCCGAAACCCAGGAAGTCCTGGATTTCTGCGCCGAGCACGGCATCACCTGCGACATCGAAATGCTCGACATCCGCCAGATCAACGAAGCCTACACCCGCATGATTGCCGGTGATGTGAAGTACCGCTTCGTGATCGATATGGCGACCTTGAAGGCCTGATCAACCGACGTGTGATCGTTCCCACGCTCTGCGTGGGAATGCATCCCGTGACGCTCTGCGTCACCATTGCGTAGGGCTCAAGTCTTGCGCCAAAGCTGGACGCGGAGCGTCCGGGGCGGCATTCCCACGCAGAGCGTGGGAACGATCAATCAACACTAGGCCTTTGCGCCCAACTCCGCTGACAGCCGCGCCGCAACCTGTTTGACCACAGGAATCAGCTCGGCCATTTTTTCCAGCGGCATGTAGGGCACGGTACTGGCGATGCTGATGCCGGCGACGATTCGCCGGCTGGCATCGCGCACCGGTGCCGCGACACAACGGATCGACGGTTCGTTGTCTTCCAGATCGAATGCATAACCGCCCGCTACGTACTCCTGCATGCGCTGCTCAAACTGCGCCCAGGACTGTTCGGGGTGCTGCGGCCACTGCAGGTTTTTCCCGCCCACCGGCAAGCTCACCTGGTACAGGCGCTGCCACTCCTCAACACTGTCGTCGAGCAGCAAGGCCTTGCCGATCCCGGTGCGCGCCAACGGCATGCGATGGCCTACCCGCGAGCGCATTTCCGGGCCATTACGGCCGGGATTCTTGTGCAGGTACAGCACATCGTCGTATTCGCGAATCGCCAAATGGATGGTGTCGCCGGTGAGTGCCGACAGCTCGTCCAGATACGGAACCGCCAGGCTCACCAACGGCAGCTCTTCGCGCGCCTGAAACCCCAGCTCGATCAACTTCGGGCCCAGCAGGTAACCGACTTGCGGCACCACGCGCAGGTAACGCTCTTCCACTAGGCAACTGGCCAGGCGGTGGGTGGTACTGCGGGTGGTGCCGATGCGCTTGGCAATCTCCTTGAGATCCCGCGCGCCAGCCGCCACGGCCTGCACCACACCCAGGCCACGGAGCAGGGTCTGGGTGCCGGTGGGGGCGGCGTCTTTGACGGGAGTGTGGGCGTTTTCCTGCATATCGGGCCTATGTGGGGGTACGAAAACGGCGGCCATTATGGCAAATACAGCTAATCAAAACAGAGGAGATCAACAGTGAAAGTTGCTTTGTGTGGGAGCTGGCTTGCCTGCGATGGCATCAACTCGGTGCACCTGAACAACCGAGGTGTCCGCATCGCAGGCAAGCCAGCTCCTGCATGGGTTTTGCACTGCCCTGTTTATCGCTGTTTCATGCGGTCGATGATGACGGCCAGCAACAGGATCGAGCCGCGAATCACGTATTGGTAGAAGGTGTCGATGTTCTTCAGGTTCATCGCGTTCTCGATGATCGCCAGAATCAACACCCCGGCAATCACATGCCGAATCATCCCGATGCCACCGCTCAACGACACCCCGCCCAACACGCACGCCGAGATCACCGTCAGCTCAAACCCCTGGCCGATCATCGGCTGGCCCGAGGTCATGCGCGACGCCAGGATCACCCCGGCCAGCGCACCGATCACACCATGCACGGCAAAGATGATGATCTTGGTCCGGTCAACGTTCACCCCGGCCAATAACGCCGCTTCCTGGTTACCGCCAATGGCCATGGTGTTGCGCCCGTAGGTGGTGTAGTTCAATAACCAGCCAAAAAACACAAAGCACAGCACGGTGATGATGATCGGCACCGGCACGCCGAACAGCTGGCCGTTGCCAAACACGAAGAAGCCCTCGTCCATCACCCCAACCGCCTTGCCGTTGGAAAAGATGTAGGCCAGGCCGCGCACGATCTGCATCGTCGCCAGCGTCGCGATCAGCGCATTGATCCGCAGCTTGGCGATCACGATGCCGTTGATCAGCCCCACCACCAGCCCCATGGCCAATGCCGCCGACACACCGAGGACCACGCTGTCGGTGTCGCGAATCACGATCCCCGCCACCACGCCCGAGCAGGCAATCACCGACCCTACCGACAAGTCGAAATGCCCCGACGCCAGGCAGAACAGCATGGTGCAGGCTGCAATCCCGACGGTGGAAATCGCCAGGCCCAGGCCGCGCATGTTCAGCGGCGAGAGGAAGTTGTCGATAAACACGGCGCTGAGCACAAAGATGCTCAAGGCCGCCAGCAGCATCACCCAATCATCGAGAAACTTGCGCTGGTTGAAACCCGGCCAGAAGCTTTTCGCGGTTTTTACCTGTGACATACACACCTCGTATTCTTCAATCCCGCGTACGCGGGAGAGCCAATTGCAGCAGCCGTGCTTCATCCGCCTGGTCGCGGGTCAATTCACCGGTAAGGGCGCCTTCGCTCATCACCAGGATGCGATCGGAAATGCCCATCACCTCCATCAAGTCGCTGGACACCACGATCACCGCGATACCGCTGGCGGCGAGGTTATGGATGATCTGGTAGATCTCCGACTTGGCGCCAATATCGATGCCACGGGTCGGTTCATCCAGCAGCAGGACTTTCATCGGCATCGACAGCCAGCGACCGAGAATGGCCTTCTGCTGATTGCCGCCAGAGAGGAACAGGATCGGCTGGTCCGCCGACGGCGTGCGCACGTTCAGCGCGCTGATCTGGCACTTGGCGTTGTCACGCTCCCAGCCGCCCTGGATCAGCCAGCCGAAGCGCGCATGGTCGCGACGGGCGCTGATATTGATGTTCTCGGCGACACTGGCGCGGGGCACGATGCCTTCCTTTTTGCGGTCCTCCGGGCACAGCAACACCCCCGCCGCAATCGCATCCCTGGGTGACTTGAAGGTCTGCGCCTGGCCATGCAGCACCAGCGCCCCCTGCTCGCTGCGCGCCAGCCCGGCCAACAGCCGCAACAGCTCGGTGCGCCCCGCACCCACCAGGCCGAACAGCCCGAGAATCTCGCCCTTGTTCACCTGCAAGCTCACCGGCTCCTGCAGCCCCGGACCGAGCAAACCCTCGACCCGTAGCGCTTCGCCAAAATGCTCGCGCGGCCGGTAATCGTAGATGTCCTGGATATCGCGCCCGACCATGCAGTTGACCAGTTGGTCGACGTTCAACTGCGCCATGTCTTCGAAGGTGCGCACAAAGCGCCCGTCCTTGAACACCGTGACGGCATCGCAAATGCGGAACACTTCTTCCATGCGGTGCGACACGTAGAGGATCACCCGGCCTTCGTCCCGCAGCCGCGCGATGATCACCATCAACCGCTCGATCTCGCGGGCCGACAGGCTGCTGGTGGGTTCGTCGAAAGCAATCACATGGGCGTTGCGCGACATGGCCTTGGCGATTTCCACCAGTTGCCGCTGGCCGAGGGACAGGCTGCCCAGGCGCATGTTGGGGTCGATTTCATCCGCCAGGCCCTTGAGCAACTCCCGCGCCTTGCGCACCATCGCCCCCCGGTTGACCACGCCCCAGCGCGACGGCATATGCCCCAGCAGCAGGTTCTCGGCGACGGTCATTTCCGGCACCAGTTGCAGCTCCTGGTGGATCACTGCGATGCCGCTGGCAATGCTGTCGGCTGCCGATTTGAAACTGACGCTGCGCTCGCCCAACTGCAAATTGCCGCTGTTGGGCGGATAAAAACCACCAAGGATTTTAAGCAGCGTCGACTTGCCCGCGCCGTTCTCGCCCATCAGCGCATGCACTGAATGGGGCCGCGCTTCAAAGCTGATCTGCGCCAGGGCTTTGACCCCGGGGAACTCCTTGCCGATGCCGTTGAAGCGCAGGCTCTCTGCGGTGGCGCTGTTCATTTCCACAGACCGATCTTGCTCAACTCTTCCTTGAAGTTGGCGCGGGTGATCAGCGTCACGTTATCCAGCGCAGTGAACTTGGCCGGTTCGGTGCCCTTGGTAACCCACTCGAACATCGCGGTGGCGGTTTTATAGCCGGACGCGTCCGGGCTGAGCAGCATCGAGCCGTAGAAACCGGTGTCGGATTTTTTCAGCTCTTCGATGGCATCGGTGCCGTTGATGCCCACGCCGATCACATTCGGCGCCTTGAAGCCGGCGCTTTCAGTGGCGCGTACGCCGCCCAATACGGTGCTGTCGTTCATGCCGCCAATCAACAGGTTTTTCGCGCCGCCGGGCAGTTTCACCAGGGCCGAGTTGGTGGAGTCCATGGCGCCTGGCACGTCGAGGGTTTTCTGCGCGGTAAACAGGATATGGTCAGCCGGCAGGCCGGCGGCCTTCAGGCCTTCTACCGAACCGTCGGTGCGTTTCTTGCCGGTTTCAAGCTCGTCGAACGTGTTGATGACGGCGTAGGTTTCCTTCCAGTCCCAGTTACGTTTCTTCGCCTCGGCGGCCATCGCCTCGCCTTGTTTCTGGCCGATCTTGTAGGCGTCCAGGCCGACGTAAGGCACGTCTTCCATGGGCTTGCCCTTGGCGTCGACGAAGCGGTCATCCACCGCCAGCACCTTGAGATTATTCAGCTTGGCCTTGGCCATGATTGCCGGGCCGAGGGACACGTCCGGCGGGCAGATCACAAAACCCTTGGCGCCGTTGGCGGCGAGGGTGTCGATGGCCGAGAGGGTTTTTTCACCGTCGGGCACGGCGATCTTGATCACGGTGAAGCCGTGATCCTTGCCGGCTTTTTCGGCGAAGGCCCATTCGGTCTGGAACCAGGGTTCTTCGGCTTGCTTGACCAGGAAGCCAATCTTTACTTCTTCGGCAGACGCCAACGCACTAAGGCTGCTCAGAGCAACAGCGGCAGCCAGAACGCGTATTCCTTTTTTCATAAACATGGAGCACCTCTTGTTGTTATTGGAGAGCTACTTGTTAGTGCAGAGCCAAGGTTTAGTCGTGGTACATCACCGACCGCCCGCCATCGATCATCAGGCAGGTGGCATTGATAAAGGGCGCTTCATCGGTGGCCAGAAACAACGCGGTCATGGCCACTTCAATCGGCTGGCCGATGCGTTTCGGTGGGTGCAGGTCGAAAGCGCGTTGGCGTTCGGCGTGCGGGTCGGGAAAACCGTTCCAGTAGTCGATGTTGAGCTGCGTCTCGATATAGCCCGGCGCGATGGCATTGACGCGGATCCCCTTGGGCGCATATTCGATGCCCAGGGCGCGGGTCAGGCCGAGCAGGCCGTGCTTGGCCACCGGGTACGGAAAGCAACCGGGAATGATGTGGCTGGAATGGGTGGAGGCGATGTTGATGATGTTGCCGATGCCTTGCTCGATCATGTGCGGCAACACCGTGCGGCAGCCGTACCAGGCGCCGTCCAGGTCGATGGCGAAACAGCGGCGCCAGTCTTCGTCGGTCATTTCCAGCGGGTCGCGGAACACATTGACGCCAGCGCAGTTGACCAGCACGTCGACGCGACCGAAGCGTTCGATAGCGACGTCTACCAGAGCGCGCCATTGGTCCTTGGAGGTGATGTCGACTTGCTGGGCATAGATCTCGGCGCCGCGTTCACGCCAATGGGCTGCGACGCTCTCGACCTTCTCGCCCTGGATATCGCCGACCACCAGCCGCGCCTGCTGGGCCTGGAAGCAGGCAACGATCGCCTCGCCAATGCCCTGTGCGGCGCCGGTGATGACCACGACTTTGTTTTTCAGTCGTTCGCCGTAAATAGGCTCGGGCACCGGGGGTAATGACAACGGTTGTGCCTGCATCGCTTCACCTGTTTTGTTTTTGGTAGTGAGTGCTGATGCAGAAGACTATAAACCCAGAAACCGAAACATCTCAATATATAAATTATCATCCCATATAGTGAGAATATTCGTAAAAAAACCGACAGTTATAGCCGGCTTTTTTGGGTGTCAACCCTGGGCGAATTCACGCAGTGCATCACCTTCCATGCGATAACGCACCCACTCTTCCTGGGGCTGGGCGCCGATGGATTTGTAGAACGCAATGGCCGGCTCGTTCCAGTCCAGCACGCTCCACTCAAAACGCCCGCAGCCGTTGTCGCAGGCGATCTTCGCCAAGTGGCGCAGCAACTTCTTGCCCGCGCCGCCGCCGCGTTGTTCCGGGTTAATGTACAGGTCTTCAAGGTACAGGCAGTTGCTGCCCAGCCAGGTGGAATAGCTGAAAAAGAACACCGCAAAACCAATCGGCAAACCATCGCGCAGGCAGATCAGGCCATGGGCGGTGGCGCCCTCGCTGAACAGGCTGCGCTCGATGTCTGCCACGCTGGCGATTACTTCGTGGCGGGCTTTCTCGTAGTCGGCAAGCTCGGTGATAAAGGCCAGGATCTGCGCAGCATCGCTGGGCACGGCAGGGCGAATGTCGATGGTCATGAACTGGCCTTAGGAACGAAAGAAAGGCCACATATTAAGGCCGTTTCATGACCGATTGCAGCGCAATTTGATTCGCGACTACCCTGTGGGGTATTCACCCTTCGAGAACGCCCATGCCCTTTACGCCGCTGCCAGACCTCGCCGCCACCCTGCTGCCCCACGCCCTGGAGCCTTCGGAAGACGGCGCCCACGACCTGTCCCATTTGCAGCGGGTGTGGCACAACGCACGGTCGATCCAGGCCGAAGAAGGCGGCGACCTTGAAGTGTTGCTGGCAGCGGTGTTGCTGCACGACTGCGTGGCCGTGGAGAAAAACTCGCCACTGCGTTCCAAGGCTTCCGCTCTGGCGGCGGCCAAGGCCGAACAGATCTTGCAGGCGCTGGGCTGGCAATCGGCAACCATTGCCGCCGTCACCCATGCCATCCAAACCCACAGCTTTTCGGCGGCGCTGACGCCCAACTCGATTGAAGCGAAAATCGTCCAGGACGCCGACCGCCTCGACTCGCTCGGCATGATCGGCGTGGCCCGTACGTTCTACACCGCCGGACGCATGGGCAGCGCACTCTATGACCCGCAGGACCCCACCGCGCAGCAGCGTGAATATGACGACAAGCGTTTCTGCCTCGATCACTTCCAGACCAAGCTGTTGCATCTGGCCGACGGGTTTCAAACCGCAACAGGCCAACGCTTGGCGCAAGCACGCCACCAACGTTTGAAAGACTTCATGCTGACGTTTATCGAGGAAATCGGCGCGCAATAAACCCATGGTTACTCCACCATGGGCTAACCCTGAAACCGCTAACCACAGAACAAACCCTCTGGCCGCGCATGGTAAAAAGTTCGCCATAAATCCAATAGATCACAGGCTTGCCCATGCGCTCCTCTGTACCCGTTGGCGGAAAACTGTTTGCCCTTTTCTGCCTCGCCAGTTACTTGCTGTCCCTGTCCTACGGCTCGACATTTTTGCTGTCGCTACTGATCCACTCGCGCGGCGGCAATGAGCATGACGCCGGCAGCGTGATCTCCATGGCGATGCTCAGCACCTTCGTCGCGGTGATGGTTTCCGGGCATTTGTCCGATGCCCTCGGCGCGGCTCGTGCCATTGCCTGGCTGGGCATTTTGCTGGTGCTGGCCTGCCTGGGTTTTGCCCTGACGCCGGGGTTTGGCGAGGGCTTGATGTTCTTTGGCTTATCCCTGGGACTGGGCTGGGGTGTGTTTTATACGCTGGGCCCGATCATCGTGGCGATGCTGGTGGAACCGGCACAGCGCGCCAAGTATTTTGCCTTGCTGTCGGGCAGCATGATGACCGGAATCGGCTCCGGCCCGTTGCTCGGGCGTGCGGCGAGTGCCCTTGGTTTGCCACTGACTGCCGCGTTCTACATCGCAGCGGTGGCCAGCCTGATTGGCATAGTGATGTTCTGGCGATTGGGCGCGCAACTCAAGCAACGGCCCAACCTGCTGGGCGCTGCCTCGGTGTCGAAAATCTCGTGGGCCGCGACCCGCCAAGTGCTGTCTTCCAAAGCCGTGTTCGCGATCATCATGGTCGGCCTGGGCGGATGCGTGTTTGGCGGGCTGTCGAGTTTCCAGACCAGCTACGCGGCGGCCCAATCACTGGACTATTCGTTGTTCTTCCTGGGCTTCATGGGGGCCGCGATTACCAGCCGCCTGTTTATCGCCAGCCTGGTGGTCAAGCGCGATGCCTATTGGGCGGCCTGCGTGTTGTCCGGGGTGATGCTGGTGTCGATCCTGCTGTTCGGCTTTGTGGTTCACGACAGCGGCAGCTACCTGGTGGCCGCGATCACCCTGGGGGTCGGTTACGGCCTGACCTATTCGGTGATCAACGGCCTGGCCGCCAACGAGGCACCCGCCGGCACCACTTCCCAAGCGCTGCTGTTGTTCAGCCTGGCGTACTTTATCGGGGTGTTTGGGTTTCCGTTCCTGGCAGGCAAGGTCATCGTTGAATACGGCATGCCGACCTTGCTAATGGGCGTGCTGGCGGTGGCGGCGCTCAACTGGTTGATCAGCGTGGCGCGGTTGATTTGGCGCCGGGTCTCGGCACACAAAATCTTACAAGCGACCTAAGACCGTTCGTCGACATCGAGGCACGAATCGCCAACGGCGCGGGACCAATATCAGGTAAGGACATTAATCATATGGAGACACCATCATGACGACTTCCAAATTTGCTGCCCTCGCCCTCACCGGTTTGCTGTCTGCTGTTTCGCTAAACAGTTTTGCCGCCACCACCGGTTCCAGCACCGGCCCGACCGACCCGGTCGGCAGCCCGCCGAACCCGGCGACTCAAGAGTCGACCGACTCCATGGGCACCGGCATGGACACCAACGGCGGGGCAATCATCGACAACAGCAAAGACCCGCGCACCCAGGGCGACGACACCAATCGTGGAACCGGTGCCGTGCCTAACGGCAAGATGGGCCCAGGGGTCAATCAGCCCTCGATCAACAAGGGTGATGATTCAAACATCCCCGGCGCGCCTAAACAGCCTGCGCCTTAAGCCTTGAATAGACAGACGAACACCCAACCATTTCCCAGTGAAGAGGTATGCATGAACGTCGATAAAAACCTTGAAAAAGAAGTCCTCACCCGCCTGCTGCACGCCCATCCCAGCGGTTTGGGCAAGGAGGTTTTGGATAACTACCGAGGTGAAAAAGAGGTGGCCAGCGCCTTGGCCATCCTTCAGGAGCGTGGGCTGATCAAGGAGGGGCATGTGACCTGCAACGATGCCGGTGAGCATGCGCTGAACCTGCCGATCAAGCTGACGGCTTCCGGCGTGGAAGCGGCTCGCAAGCTGGAAAACGCCGCGAGCCAGTAACGTACATTTGTCTGGTCTGGCCCTCTCGCAAGGGCCAGAAGGAGTATCGCAATGCCTCGTGGAAGCAAAGCCAAATACACCGCCGAACAGAAACGCCAGGCCGCTCGGATTGAAGAGAGCTATGAGCATAAAGGTCTGTCCAGGGAAGAAGCCGAAGCGCGTGCCTGGGCCACCGTCAACAAGCAGTCCGGCGGCGGCGAAAAGGCCGGCGGATCGGGGCAGCGTAAAACCCCGGCTAAAAAGTCGGCGGACCGGCATGAATCGGCCAAGCGCGCAGCGGCCAGCCGTGAAGGACACCCGCGCAGCAGCCGGGCTTCATTATCGACACAGAGCAAGGAAAGCTTGATGAAGGAAGCGCGGGCCAGGGATATTCCCGGGCGCTCGACGATGAGGAAAGATGAGTTGATTGAGGCGCTGAAAAAAGCGGGTTGATCACGACAAGACGAACACTGCAAAACCAATGTTGAGACAGGCTTGTGTGGGAGCTGGCTTGCCTGCGATAGCATCACCTCGGTATGTCAGGTAAACCGAAGTGATGCTATCGCAGGCAAGCCAGCTCCTACATTTTTTTCCGTGTTTATTCAGTTGGATTCAGCTAGCAGTGCGTCCACTTCAGCGGTGCCTGGAGAGGTCGCCGGCCCCCAGCGCGTGACGGCCAACGCGGCCGCCGCGTTCGCCCGACGTGCCGCAGCAGCCGGCGCCAAACCGTTGGCCAAACCAGCAATGAACACCCCGGCATGCGCATCCCCCGCACCGTTACTATCCACGGCCTGCACCTTGAAGCCCGGCACGTGCTCGGCCTGCCCTTTACAGCTGACCCAGCAACCATTCGGCCCATCACGTACCACCAGCAGCGTGTCGGCAGGCAGATGATCGTTGAGCTTGTGCAACGCGCCAGCCACATCACCGGCACCGGTAAACGCCAGGGCTTCCGGACCATTGCTGGTCCAGATGTCGATGCGTGGCAGCAATGCGGCCATCAAGGCAGAGTCCGGCGCCTTGACCAGCGGTCCCGGATCGAACACCACCTTGATTGCGCGTGGCAACGCCAACAGCCAATCGAGCAACGCCTGGGCCTTGCCGTCCAGCAACAGGCTGTAGCCGCTGACGTACACAAAATCGTCCGCACGTGGCACGACATGGGCCAGGTCTTCAGCGCTCAGATCACCTTCGGCACCGATATGAGAGATGAACGTGCGCTCGGTGGTCGCCTCCGTCAGTGAAACGCACAACCCAGTGTCCTTGCCCTCGCTGGCCGCCAGGGCGATTTCGACACCCTCGGCCTGCATCGCCGCGCGGGCCAGGTCGCCAAAACGCCCTCGACCGTGACGGCCGAGGTAGACCACCGGCAAACCGTTACGCCGGGCGGCCGCCATCACATTGAAGCCTCCGCCGGCTTCGAAACTGGCCGAATTTGCCAGCACGTCGCCGCCGGTGGCGGGCAGTGTGTCGAGAGACATGACCAGGTCGACAATGACCTGGCCGGAGTGCAGCAATCTAGACATTAGCGTTCTCAATCAAAGCCGGGCGACGGTCAGCTGCGCCACCCAGTACCGCATAAATCCCGCCAGCCACCAGGAAGGTGACGATCCAGCCCAGACCGTTATGACCCAACCAGGAATCGGACAGCGGCCCGGCGAACCAGATATTTTCGGCGGTGGTGCCGATGGTGGTGAAGCTGAAACCCAGCACGATCGCAATTACCCAGGCGCCAAACGCCCGCCATTCGACCCCGCCGCGGTACCAGTAGGCACTGCTTGGCGTTACGTCCAGCAGATCCTTGGGGCTGTAGTAGTGGCGATGAATCAGGTCGACCACGAAGATCCCCACCCAGGCGGTAATCGGCACTGCCAGCAACGAGATGAAGGTGATGAACGGGCCGTAGAAACTGTCGGCGATCAGCATGAAGTAGATCGAACCGGCGAAGATCGCGACGATGTCGACAATCACTGCGTGCACGCGCTTGACCTTCAAACCCAGGGTCAAGGTGGTCAGCCCCGCCGAATACACCGACAGGTTGTTGGACAGCAACAGCCCGCCAAATGCGGTGATCAAGTACGGCACGGCCATCCAGGTCGGGAGCATGTCGCGGATCGCGATGATCGGGTCAGTGGCCTGCGCCAAATCGTTGTTGCCCACCGACAACAGGCCGCCGAGGGTGATCAACAGCACCAGCGGAATCCCCGCGCCGAATGCGGCCGAGGCCACCAGGCGCACGGCCTTGACGCTGCGGTGCTGGTAGCGGGACATGTCGGCACCGGCGTTGGCCCAACCGATACCGGTACCGGCCGCCATGGTGCCGACGCCGATGATCATCGCGCTGAGGGGTGCCGGAGTGGCGTTGAACACCGCGCTCCAATCAATGGTCGCGCAGAGGAAGCCGCCCACCAGGATATTCAGCGCGCCGAACACGTAGGTCGCCCACTTCTGGATCACCAACAGGGTGGCGTGGCCCAGGCCCGAAACGGCCAGGGTCAGCAGCACGAAAATCCCGATGAACAGCAACGTCAGCACCGGTGCGCTTTTGGCGGCGACCGGTGAGTTGAAAAGGATTGAGCACAGCGACAGCAGCACAAACGCGGCGGTGGTGGTGTTGACGGTTTCCCAGCCCAGGCGCGACATCAGCGAGACCAGGGTCGGGCCGATATTGCCACGCACCCCGAAGATTGCGCGGGACAGGGTCAGGCTCGGTGCACGGCCACGTCGACCGGCGATGGAGATGATGCCCACCACCGCGAACGAACCGGCGGCGCCGAGGATTGCGACGATGATTGCCTGCCAGATGGCCAGCCCGCGAAACGCCACCAGCGTCGCGCCCAACGGCAAGCCGAGGATGCTGATGTTGGCCGCAAACCAGACCCAGAACAGTTGCAGCGGATGGCCGTTGCATTCACCTTCCGGGACCGGCTCGATGCCGCGTGTTTCCAATTGCCCGGCGTTTTGGCCGGAAGTGGAGGTACTCATGATGGGTGCTCCTGATGCCTGTTTTTGTGGTTGTGGCAGTTGGAAATTTGAATCTGTAAAAACCGGTCGTCCTGACTCGCCGCGATTAATGTGGGAGCTGGCTTGCCTGCTCCCACATTTTGATCTGTGGTGCTCAGCGCAATTTGAGCAGGCCTTGGACCAGCGGCTGCAAGTCCAGGCCATTGACCTGTTTGACCTGATCGATCATCGCCTCAGGCCAGCACTGCAACCCCAGGCACGCACCGAGCATTGCGCCAAGAATCGCCGCAATCGTGTCGGTATCCCCGCCGAGGCTGGCGGCCATGCACAGGGCTTCGAAAGGGTCCATCTCGCCCACCGCTACTTGCTGTGCGAGGGCAAACGACACCACCACCGATTCCTGGGAAGCCACCGAGGTGCCGATCAACTCGTAGAGCAGGTCGGCAAACAGGGCTTTGTCGCCGCTGTCGACACTCAAGGTGCGCGCCCAACTGATGCGCGTGGCGATTCGCCCACCGGCAATCCAGTGGCCATGTTTTTCAGCCTGTTGCGCGATCTGCGTGCCGATGTTCAGGGCTTCGCCCAAGTCCACCCCGTTGATACCGGCCGACACCACCGCCGCAACCGCTGCGGCGCTGGAGATGCCGAGGTTGGTGTTGTGCGTCACCTGGCAGGCCTGGATCACGGCCTGGATGAATTGGGCAGGATCGTTGACGTCCGCCGCAATGCCCACTGGCGTAATACGCATCGCCGCACCATTGGTGGTGCCGTAGCGCCCGGACTCTTCGGGTGTGTGACCGGCAAGGATCATGTCGATGGCGCGCTTGGTCGAAGGGCCCAGCAAGTCCTGGGAACCCTTGGCGCGCATCACCGCTTCCCAATCGATCAGGCGCCGGGCCAGCACGGTTGGCTCGATTCTGCCTTGGCCATCCACCAGCAACTGGCCGACCAGGATGGCCTGTTCGGTGTCATCGGTGATCGAGCCTTTGGGCATGTTTGGCGCAATCGGCTGATCGGCGTCGGCATCTTCCAGGCCGGTGATGGCACCGAAGCGCGCCTTGACCTGCTCGCGACTCAAGGATTGGGTCGGCATGCCCAGCGCATCACCCAGGGCCAGGCCGTAGAAGGCGCCGAGGGCGCGGGTATTGGCGGTCATGTCGGGGTTCCAAATTGAAGATGCAGGCGAAAGTGCAAAGGGTCGAGCAAGCTTTCGACATGCTCCATGAAGCGATCCTGACGGTCGTAGGTCGTACGCAGGGCCTTGAGGAACACCGTGCCGGTCGGACGCCCGAGCAGCTCGGCATCTTCCTCGCCCAAAGGCTCGGCGCCGATCCACTGGTCACCGCCAGCACCGACGTAGCCGTAGGCGGCCAGGGTAACGGTCAGGGAGTTATCGATCAGACCAACCCGCGGCAGGCTTTCCAGGGCACCTGTGGCAGGCATCAGCGAACGCTCCAGGGACACGGCGGTGCCATCGGTGGTGCGCCGGCGGCGGTCGAGGGCGATGAATTGGTCGCTGCCGAAACGGCTGAGCAGGTCCGGGCGGGTGACCGCTTCAAGGCGCAGAATGTCGGAGGTCACCAGCGCGCCGGTGTCGGCGAGCGCCTGGGCCCAGCCACTGCGTTGGTCGAGCACCATGCCGTCGAAGGTGACGATGGAACCGACGCCGCTCTGGGTGGCGATGTAGCTGCGGCGCTTGAGCTCAGCCAGTGCCTCACGCAAGGTGCCGCGACTGACCGCAAACTCTTCGGCCAACTGATGTTCGCCCGGCAGCAGGAAACCATCGGCCATCTGCCCGCCTTCGATACGGCGGATCAGTTCGTCGACGACGCGTTTTTTCTTATCAAATCGGACATGTCTAATCATGTACAAATTGATAACCGAAAGTGTCCGGCTACAGCAAGAGAATTATTTCAGGAGATACGAGAAACCGCGGTCAAGGTTCCAGGCCGATGGGGAAAAATGTCCCGTCGCTCCAGACCCCAAGCCAGTTTTTACCGTTGATCGGACGGCTGACCGCCAGCGCCACCAACTGATAAAAAGCGTTGCGGTGAACCAGGGCTTCGAGGTTGGTGCGCACCCGCAAGTAGGGAGCGGGCTCTTGGGTGACCGGGTCGATCACCACTCGCAGCGGGTGTTCGATACCGGCCTCGACTTGCTCGTCGACGTTGGTGGTAAAGCGCAGGATCTGGCTTTCGCCCTGCCCTTCAACTTCCAGGGTCACGGCGACGAAAGGCGCGTCATCCACCTTGATCCCGACTTTTTCCACCGGCGTAATCAGGAAGTAGTCATCGCCATCGCGGCGAATGATATTGGAGAACAGCTTGACCATGGGTTTGCGGCCAATGGGCGTCCCCATGTAGTACCAGGTACCGTCGCGGGCGATGCGCATGTCAATGTCGCCGCAAAAATCCGGGTTCCACATGTGCACCGGCGCCGGTCCCTTGCCCTTGGGCAACTGCGCCAACAAATCGTTGGCCTTGGCCGAATCGGTCATGCTGTTCTCCTCTTGACTCACTGATCGCTCATGCCCAGCAGGCTGCGTGCGTACTGCGCCAGGGGCTTGGCAATCAGATCTTCAGGCTTGGTGTCGTGGAACGTCAGTAAACCGCCACGACTGCGAATCCGTGCAGTATCAATCAAATACTGGGTGCTGGTCTCGATCAACATGATCTGGATGACTCCGCTGTCGATACCCAGGCGATCTACCGCCTGCTGATCGGCCCACTCGTCGGCATTGCCGATACGGTCATCAGCCTTGGCAAAGCGCGTGTACAGCAGGTAGTGGGCGCCGGCACTGCGGGCTTCGGACATGGCTTGCTCCAGGCCTTCCGGCGCACGAGCACGGCGAACCATCGGGAAGTATTCGACGAAACCGTTGAAGGCTTCTTCGGCCACCACGTTTGGCCGTGGGTAAGCGCTGCCGGGCGGCGTGAAGGAGCCCTGGGCGATAAAGATAAAAGAGTCAGGCTGGATGCGGATCGAATTGACGCGGCGAGTATCGCTGTGATCCAGCAGCCCGGCATCGCTCATCTGATAGCGAGTGCCTTCGGCCATATCGCTGACGGTCATGCAGCCACCCAACGCGAGTGACGCCAGCACCAAAACCAGACTACGCATCCTAATTCTCCAGAGGCCGGTGACGGAAAACCGGCGAATGGCCACGAGATGCAGATTCTGCGCCACTTCACAGCGACGAAGGTCAAATGTGGGAGCTGGCTTGCCTGCGATACAGGCGCTTCGGTGTGTCAGATATATCCAGGCGATGCCATCGCAGGCAAGCCAGCTCCCACACTGGATAAGCAGCGTTTTGGAGGTTGAGTTAGCCGCCGATGATCTTCATAACGGTCGCGCCGCCGGAGAACGCCACTTCCTGCTTGTCGCCCAAGGCCTTGACCAACAAACGCTGTAAGGCCGGCAGGGCCTGGTGACGGGGTTTGTCCAGCAGGTCGCCGACGTAGTGGCGGTTGCTCGATGACAGGCAGCCATGCAGCCAGCCGGTGGACGACAAGCGCAACCGCGAGCACGTCCGGCAGAACGGCACGCTTTCGTTGGCAATAACCCCAAAGAAACCCTTACCGGGCACTTCGTAGCGCACGGCGGTGGCGTCTACCGGCGCATCGGCTTGCAGGTATTCGTGATGGTCGCCAATCAGGCTCAGCAACTGCTGGAGGCTGACGAACTGCTGGAGAAAGGCGTTGGAATCTGTGGCCAGGTGGCCCATGCGCATCAATTCGATAAAGCGCAGTTCGTAACCGCGTGCCAGGCAATAGTCGAGCAGCGGCAGCACCTGGTCGAGGTTCTGGCCGCGCAACGGCACCATATTGACCTTGATCTTGATCCCGGCTGCGCTGGCCTGGTCCATGCCGTCGAGCACGGTGGCCAAGTCGCCGCCACGGGCGATGCTGCGGAAGGCATCGGCATCCAGTGTGTCGAGAGACACGTTGATCCGCCGAATGCCGGCGTCCACCAGCAACGGCAGTTTGCGCGCCAGCAGTTGGCCGTTGGTCGTCAGGCTGATGTCACTCAGGCCCATCTGCCCGACCGCGCCCATAAAGGCTTCAAGCTTGGGACTGACCAGCGGTTCGCCACCGGTAATCCGCAGGCGCTCGATACCGGCAGCCTCGATCAAATAGGCCACGCCCCGCGCCATCGCATCGGCCGACAGCTCATCCTGCGCAGCCACCAGCCGCTTGCCGTTAGGCACGCAGTAGGTACACGCGTAGTTACAGGCTGAGGTCAGGCTGATTCGCAAATTGCGGAATCGCCTGCCTTGACGATCAACGATCATGGATCACTCCGGCAGAGGATAATTCGGGCGCGCTAAAACCTGACTGATAAATCAAGTTTTAGCAAGGTCCTTGCCTGAGTATATTCCTGGGTTACTGCGCCGGGCAGTAAATCATCTGGCCATCACGCCGGCGAATGACTTAGGTGGCAGGCGTTTCGGGGTTCGGTTGCTCGGTGCTGTGCTTGCGCTTGTTGCCCATGCGCACGCCAATATCCATCAGGAACTGGAAAAAACCTTCCTGATCTTCCAACACATTGCTCCAGAACGGCGAGTGATACAACGCAACCGCGCCATGCACCAACGCCCAGGCCGCGCAGTAATGGAAGTACGGCGGAACGTCTTCAAGCTTGCCTTCGGTGATGCGGCCCTTGATCAGCAACGTCAGGCGCTCGAAGTTCGAGGCGCGGATCTTGTGCAACTCCTCGACCATCTCAGGCACCTGGTTGCCCTTGACCACCTTCTCTTCCAGGCGATCAAACAAGCGGTAGCGCTGCGGGTCACGCATGCGAAATTCGAAGTAGGCGCGCGACAGCGCTTCCTTGTCCTTGTCGACATCGGCCGAATGCAGCAGCTCGTTCAAATCACGCTCGTAGTCGAGCATCAGGCGCAGATAGATCTCGGCCTTGGACTTGAAGTGCTTGTAGATGGTGCCTTTGCCGATACCCACGGCATCCGCAATCATCTCGACGGTGACGCTGTCTTCACCTTGATCAAGGAACAACTTGAGAGCGGTGTCGAGAATTTCCTGCTCGCGGCGGCGAAACTCACGGACCTTGCGGGGTTCTTTGTGCATAAGAAAAGGTCTGCAGAGGTGAATATGGGGAGGGTTTCGCGCCCCAAGTCTGGCTTGGCGGAACGTTTTACCCGGTGCGTGGGATTATCCCGACTGAACGGTCGTTGGGCAACGCCTATGTGAACAACCTTTGCAGTTAACTTACAGCACGCCAACGAATGAGCCAAAATGAGTCAGAAATAAAACACGCCTTACCTGATGCGTGCAGTGCATCAATGAGAACTCAAGCGAAGCGGGCGTATTCCAAATCTGTTTAAAAAACGACCAGATGCGGCTGGACTGATTGAGATCCTGATCAATACTTGAACTGTCGGCGTGACATCTCCCCCAAGTGGCGCGTCGACCTGGGTACCGACGGACTGTGTGCCCTTGTTTTACTCCTAATGGTCTTAGCCCGGATTCACCCCCCAGAACCCGGGTTTTTTTTGCCTTGGATTTGGCTCAGCAAACATGCGCCAGGGGGAACAGGCGCTTGAAGTTCTCAGTGGTCTGTTCGGCGAAGCGTTCATAGGACTCGCCCCGCAGCATCGCCAGGTAATCCGCCACGTCACGCACGTATTCCGGCAGGTTAGGCTTGCCACGATGGGGGATAGGCGCCAGATACGGAGAGTCGGTTTCAACCAGCAGCCGATCCGCCGGCACTTGGCGGGCCACATCGCGCAAGGCATCGGCATTGCGGAAGGTGACAATGCCCGACAGCGAAATGTAGAAACCCAGGTCCAGGGCAGCCTTGGCCATGTCCCAGTCTTCGGTGAAGCAATGCAGCACCCCGGCCTGGGGCAGAGCGGCTTCGCGCAACAGGGTCAAGGTGTCGGCGCGGGCGCCACGGGTGTGGACGATGACCGGCTTGCCGGTTTGCCGGGCGGCTTGCAGATGCAACCGGAAAGACGCCTGTTGCAACTCGGCGGCCTCTGGCTCGTAGTGATAGTCCAGGCCGGTTTCGCCGATGGCCACCACCCGCGGGTGATCAAGCTCGCCCAGCAGCCAATCCAGCGCGGGGGCTTCGCCTGGCTTGAGGTCGAGGGGGTGGATACCGACCGAACAATCTACATCGGCATAACGATCAGCCAGGGCTTTGACGTCGGCGGCGTTTTGCGCACTGACGCCAATGCACAGGAAGTGCCCTACTCCGCGCTGGCGAGCAGCATCGAGGGCAGCGTCCAGGGAACCGCCGTGTTGGTCGAGGTCAAGGCGATCGAGGTGGCAATGGGAGTCTACGAGCATAAGAAGTTACAACTTGCGTTACGGGAAATGTCCGGCCAACGATACACCCGTTGGCCCCGAGATATTCAGCGACGGCCGAGCAGCCCGACCCATTGCACCAGCAAGGCTTCGAGCAACAGCACGCGATTGAGGTTGGCTTTGCCCAGAACCTTCTGGCGCTGCGCGAGAATCCAGTCCTGAATGTTCAAGACCTTGTCCTGAGCGCTTTTCTGCGCCAGGTATTGCAGGACCTTGCGCATGTCCGTCAGGCCCAGACCACTCTCGTCCTGGGTCAGTTGATAGCGCAAAATCAGGCTCGACCAATCGCAGAACCAATCAAACAGCAGCAGTAAGGGAATGTCTTTCCAGGCCGTCTCGGCCAGTTGGGTGGCAGACAGTTCTTGCTTGAGCAGCTTCTTCACCCCATCGACCACCAACGCCCGCTGCTCGCGCACACCCTGGGCCTGCAACTTGACCGCGGCCAACGGCGAACCGGCAGCCAGCGTCAGCAGCTCGACCCGCTCGGCCTCAGTGCAATCCGGCAGCGCCTGGCCCAGCCACTGCAGGCTCATGGCCTCGCTTGGCAACGGGCAAGCCTGTTGCACGCAGCGGCTGCGCACGGTCGGCAGCAAGCGGCTGGACTGGTGGCTGACCAGCAACAGCACGGTATCGCCGGAAGGCTCTTCGAGGCTCTTGAGCAAGGCATTGGCGGCGTTGATGTTCATCGACTCTACCGGCTCGATCAGCACCACCTTGCGCCCGCCCATCTGTGCGGTCTGCACGATGAAGCTGACCAGATCACGCACCTGGTCGACCTTGATCGCCTTGTCGGCTTCTTCAGGTTCCAGCAGATAGTTATCCGGATGGCTGCCAGCCTTGAGCAGCAGACAGGATTTGCACTGCCCGCACGCTTCCAGGCCGTCTGGCCGCTGACACAGCAGGCTGGCCATCAACCGCTCGGCGAGCGCGCGCTTGCCAATGCCAGTCGGGCCGTGGAGCAAGTAGGCATGGGCGTGCTGGGCACGACCGGCCAGTTGCTGCCAGAGGCTGTCCTGCCAGGGGTAGGCTTCAGCCACGGTAACGCTCCAGCAGTTTTGGCAGCAAGGCATCGAGGGCTTGCTGAACCTGGGTCAGGGGCTGCGCCGCGTCCAGCAGGTAGTACCGCGACGGATCGGCTTCGGCGCGCTTGAGATAGGCGCTGCGCACGGAATCAAAAAACACCCTGCCTTCCATCTCGAAACGGTCCAGCCGGCCACGAGCGCTGGCGCGGGCCAGGCCGACTTCCACGGGCAGGTCGAAGACCAGGGTCAGATCGGGGCGCAAGTCACCCTGGACGAAGGTCTCCAGGGTCGCAATGCGCTCCAGTGACAAGCCACGGCCGCCGCCCTGATAGGCATACGTCGAATCAGTGAAACGATCACAGATCACCACGGCGCCACGGGCCAGGGCTGGCCGAATGACTTGGGCCAGGTGCTGGGCACGGGCGGCGAACACCAGCAGCAGCTCGGTGTCCGGGTTCATCTGCTCCTCACCTGGGGTCAGCAACACCTCACGGATTCGCTCGGCCAACGGTGTACCGCCGGGCTCGCGGGTCAATAGCACCTCGATGCCTTCGGCTCGCAACCGCTCGGCCAGGTACTCACGGTTAGTGCTTTTACCTGCGCCTTCAGGGCCTTCCAGGGTAATAAACAAGCCAGTCACAGGCAGTCCTTAGTCAGATTCATTGCGGGCTTTGCGGCGTGGTGGCATCGGGCGCTGGCGCCTCAGGTACCGAGTCAGCCGGCAGCGGCGCCTCTTCCACCGGCTTCGCTGCCGGTGCAGGGCTGGAACGATAATCGGCGCGACGCTTCATCTGGAACTCTCGCACAGCCGAGTTATGCGCATCCAGGTTGTCGGAGAAAATATGGCTGCCATCGCCACGGGCGACGAAATACAGGCTACTGCCGTCCACCGGGTTCAGCGCTGCATGAATCGCCTCACGACCGACCATGGCAATCGGCGTCGGCGGCAAGCCGGAAATCACGTAAGTGTTGTAAGGCGTGGATTCGCGCAGATGGGCGCGGGTCAGCTTGCCGGTATAGCGCTCACCCAGGCCGTAGATCACGGTGGGATCAGTCTGCAACAGCATGCCAATCTTCAGGCGGCGCACGAAGACCCCGGCAATTTGCCCGCGCTCTTCAGGCACACCGGTTTCTTTCTCTACCAGGGAGGCCATGATCAAGGCTTGATAAGGGTCGGTGTAAGGCGCATCGGCGGCGCGCTTGCTCCACTCTTGCTCAAGGACATCCTCCAATCGGTTGTAGGACTTCTTCAGCAACTCAAGATCTGTCATTCCGCGAACGAAGCGGTAAGTGTCCGGGAAGAATCGCCCTTCCGGGAATACGCCAGGGTGGCCGAGCTTGTCCATCACTTCACTGTCACTCAAGCCCGTCAGGGTTTGTTCGATCTTTTCATGCTTGGCGAGGGCGGCGCGCACTTGGCGGAAGTTCCAGCCTTCCACCAGCGTGATGCTGTACTGCACCACTTCGCCGCGCTGCCACAAACCGATCAGGCCTTGGGCAGTGAGGCCCGGCGTCATGCGGTATTCACCACTGTGCAGCGGCTGGCCTTCGAGGTTGAAGCGCCAGTAGAGACGCAGCCAGAAGGCGTCCTTGATCACGCCGTCATTTTCCAGACGATTGAAGGTGCCAGTAGGCGTCGAACCGGCGGGCACATCCAGCAATTGCTCCTGGGTCAGATTCAAGGGCTGCTCAAGGGCCGAGTTCAGCTTCCAGGCCGAAAAGCCCAGCGCCAAACCCGCCATGACCAGACAGATCTGCAGCAGCAATACGAATTTACGTCTCAAATCAAATTTCCAATAGCGCGCGAACAATGCCCTGCAGTTTACGGGTGAGCGGACCAACCGGCCAGCTCATCGCAGCACATCCGCGCACCGGCCAAATGCCATATACGCTGTTGCACACGAGCACCTCGTCGGCCTGTTGCAGCTGTTCAAGGCTGAGATCAGCCACGGTCACCGGGATGCCCAGTACTTGCGCCTGGGCCAACAGCTCGGCCCGCATGACGCCGGCGACACCACAGCGATTCAGATCAGCGGTCAGCAACATGCCGTCACGTACCAGAAACAGGTTGCTGAACACGCCTTCGATGACGCGGCCAGACATATCCAGCATCAAACCTTCGGCATGCTCGGCATCCTGCCACTCGGAACGAGCGATCACCTGTTCCAGGCGATTGAGGTGTTTAAGACCTGCGAGCAAAGGCTGCTCGGATAAACGGGTGGCGCACGGAAACAGGCGAATACCTGAGGTTCCATGCTCCGGGGGATAAGTGGCAGGCGGACTGCCTTGCAGAATGCACCGCGCCGGGGCGCCAACGTTGATGCCGTAGCCGCGCAGGCTGTCGCCGCGGGTGAGGATCAATTTGAGTACGCCATTGCCAAGGGCAGTGGCATAGGCCTGCAATTCGCTGCGGATCAGCTCCTGGTCCGCAACAATTGCCAGGCGCCTGCAGCCTTCAGCGAGGCGTTGCAGGTGCCGATCGAGCAGCACGGGCTGCCCGGCCTTGATGGCAATGGTCTCAAATAGCCCGTCGCCGTAGGCCAGGCCGCGATCTTTCAGCGGTATTGCGTGCGCTGGCTGACCGTCGACCCAGCTTTCCATTACTCAGCGAACCGGCGGAACACCAGCGAGCCGTTAGTACCGCCAAAACCGAACGAGTTGGATAGCACCACGTCGATCGGCATTTTCTGCGGTTCGTGCGGCACGAAGTTCAGGTCGCAGCCAGTATCCGGCTCATCCAGGTTGATGGTCGGCGGTGCGACCTGATCCTGGATGGCCAGCACGCTGAAGATCGCCTCGACCGCACCTGCCGCGCCCAACAGATGGCCGGTCATGGATTTGGTGGAACTGACCGCCAACTTGTAGGCGTGCTCGCCGAACACCGACTTGATGGCCTCGGCTTCCGCCAAGTCACCCGTTGGAGTCGACGTGCCGTGGGCGTTGATGTATTGCACCTGATCCACGTTGACCTTCGCATCGCGCAAGGCGTTGGTGATGCAACGTGCAGCGCCTGCGCCGTCAGCCGGAGGCGACGTCATGTGGAAGGCATCACCGCTCATGCCGAAACCAATCAGCTCGGCGTAGATGGTTGCACCGCGGGCCTTGGCATGCTCGAGTTCTTCAAGCACCAGCGCACCGGCACCGTCAGCCAATACAAAGCCGTCACGGCCTTTGTCCCACGGGCGACTGGCTCGGGTCGGCTCGTCATTGCGTGTGGACAGCGCACGGGATGCGCCGAAACCACCCATGCCAAGCCCGCAAGCGGCCATTTCGGCGCCCCCGGCAATCATCACGTCAGCTTCGTCATAGGCGATATTACGCGCCGCCATGCCGATGCAGTGAGTGCCCGTGGTGCACGCCGTGGCGATGGCGTAGTTAGGCCCCTGGGCACCCAGATGGATGGACAGGAAACCGGAAATCATATTGATGATCGAGCCAGGCACGAAGAACGGTGAAATTCGACGAGGGCCGGATTCGTGCAGCGTGCGGCTGGTTTCTTCGATATTGGTCAAACCGCCAATACCGGAGCCCATGGCTACGCCGATGCGATCACGGTTGGCGTCGGTGACCTCCAGGCCGGCATTACGCACTGCCTGAAATCCGGCTGCCAGGCCGTATTGAATAAACAGATCGAGCTTGCGGGACTCCTTTACCGAGAGATATTCCTCGACGTTGAAACCCTTTACCGAGCCGCCAAAACGGGTGGAATAGGCAGAAAGGTCCGTGTGTTCGATCAGACCAATACCGCTGTGGCCAGCCAGAATGCCCTGCCAACTGCTCGGCACATCCGTACCCAGTGGCGACAACATACCCATACCGGTGACTACGACGCGTCTACGCGACACAGCACTCTCCTTTTTCTAATGACGACACTTTGCATCAGGCTTAAAGGAAAAAACCGCACGCCATAGGGCAGTGCGGTTTTTCCTTCACAGCAAGCGACGATTACAAACGATTACGCCTGGTGGCTGGTAACGTAGTCGATAGCAGCTTGAACGGTAGTGATTTTTTCAGCTTCTTCGTCCGGGATTTCGGTCTCGAATTCCTCTTCCAG
>Ga0247816_10000354_pt1 | contig 26867 bp, 33 predicted proteins | sample UWRJL209509C1_FD_179930 | JGI IMG/M metagenome (GOLD analysis project Ga0247816, IMG submission 179930) | Plant litter microbial communities from Arlington Agricultural Research Station in Wisconsin, United States - UWRJ-L209-509C-1 | ecosystem: Environmental > Terrestrial > Plant litter >...
AAAAAAATGGGTTTGCCATTAGACCAAATTGCCGCCGTCATCGAGCTACCTATTGAAGAGATCGTTGATGTTAATCATTCTTAGCAACCTTGTATGCTAAAAAATATGCATCCGCCAATCTTTGACGGATGCTTTCTAGCCCATAAGATTGGCAGTCGGCACCTCGTCTTAAAAAACGACAGTTTCTTGATGGAAATAACAATTGACATCACTGTCTTCCAAAAGGGTATAAGCTTTCTGCCTATCCTCCTGAATTACAGGAAAGTTTCTTTTCATATAATTGGTGGCAAAGGCTAAACCCGTAGAAGCACTCAAGTATGAATAAAATTAAGATACGCCTGGGCGGAACCACTCAATCCTTCCACGCTTACTGTTTTTCTATATGGCTTCTTCACCGGGCGCCCAGTCCGCACTAAAACCGCCCATTCTCTGATGATACATTTCATTTCCGGTATGCTGCGTAAATTCTATGTTGAGCTGATTAGGTTCCAGGCCAAGCAGTTCATTGATGACTACGATAAGTGCTTTAGACAGCTCAGCACGGACTTCGTCAGAGCGCCCGGTCCTCACATCACACATCAATACTGCGCCTGGCGTAGGGTTTGTATCGCTGCACCTCCATACAGATCCTGGTCCAAGGCATCTGATGCTAAATGTGATTCTTTTTGGATCGGCATCCATAATTCGGGAAAAGGTTTGTCCAATGCGTTTAGCCAGGAGTTCTTTTGTTGCAATTGGATAATCATTGTTTACTTCAAGTTGTAGGTAGGGCATGACGTAGGGGTTTACTTTAGGCCTTTTAATGGTTTTAAATCTTTATAAGTTAATAATAAATTTAATTTAGTGCTTTGTTAGCGCTTACATAGTAAAGTAATATACAAGCACTTTGTTATTTAAAAACCATAGCGTGCAGTTAGGGTTTTTGGTTAGCATCATACCGGGTTGGCCAATGTATTCTTTCGGGCTATTGGCAAGTTCATCTTTAACGGCTTTCGGCAGCCATTTAAAATTGTAGTTCTTGCTGCTTTCGTCCAAGGGGGTATGATCTGTATTATTGTATTCATCCCGAAGTTTAATAAAAGTATTGGCGTCATAATATAGCACAGCCTCTAAGGTATAGTCAGAAGGGCCGAGACTGCCATCGCCCAGCCGTGTCAGCTCATATTCAACGGCTGTGGGCTTATATGTTTTAAAATTCAGGAAATCATCAATATCCTGCGGGTTGGTACCGTGCATTGTTTGCAATTTGTTGCACGAGGATACAGCTATGAACGTAATGAAGAAGAGAATTATTTTCATTGAATTAAGATGGACAAAAAACACGACAATATTGTATAGTATGTGGCGAATGGCTGATGAAATTTATGCTTGCATCCTTCTTCTGCATTAGCACTAGAGCATACTTTCAGATAGTAATTGAGACGGATACGTTTGAAATCAAATAGTCTCCATATTACTTATCACTTTTTATTTTTAAAAACAGATCGTCGATCTGGGTATGTAATGACGAATCACTAACTTGGTATAGTTCGTTTAATAAATCGCTGGCAACTGGTGGCGCTAAAGGATAGGCATGTTTTCTCAAAAGGTTTCTTAAAGCTTTATTGACATTTTCCTCTCCAATCAATTGTTCCAGCTTAGCCATTACCAAAAGTCCTTTTGAATAATAGAGATGCGTGTCACCGGAATTCACCTTCAATAGCGGATTTTCCTCCGTAAGGCCAACTTCACTCAAATAAATCGCTTCGTGAACAGCTAATTTTTCGATTACCGCAGCAGGTCCCGCTAAATGCTTAGCCAGCATTAGTTCGGTGTACATAGCCAGAGTTTCAGTGAGTATCTTTGAACCCTCGCGTTCGTCTGGCGCAAGTTGGGAAGTGCCCCACCATTGGTGCGACAGTTCATGGGCGGCAAGTTCATTGATCACATCCTGCCCCTTGTCTCCTGGTAAGTTATTATGAAAAAGCAAATGCTCGGTCATGAATATGGCGGCGGGATAAGCCGTGCCGGCGAACCCGTCTGTAAAGGAAGATACTTCTGCAAAACGGATAGTTTTAAAAGGATAAGGGCCAAAGTTTGACTGGCAGTAATCCATGGTCCTACAAGCATTTCGGATCAGTTTATTCACATTCTCAAAGTGTCTGCTGTGATAGTACACTTCTATTTTTTTGCCCTTGTAGTTAACCACCCTCTTTTGATAGCGTGCAGCGGAAAGCCCGAAGCGGAATGGAATGGGCCTGCCGGACCGGTAAAGAAAGTGATCCCGGCCCTGTGCCTGCCATTCGCGTATCAGTTCACCTACGCCAATCACCCTTTGCCCTGAAGGAACTGATACGGCCATCTGCAGGTCGATAAAATCGTTCCTGCCACGCGGCGCTTCTAATTTTACCAATGGCGTTTGTTTGCCTAAGTGCCACTTGCGCCGTTCAGAAGCGGAGGTAATCTCCCTTTCAGGCTGGTACCCAAACCGCGGGAAATAATTACTGATCCGCAGGAAGGAACCGTTGTGAACGATCGCATTAAAGGACTGGTGCCCGGTAAACCCGCTCCAGTGGTAGGAAAAAGAAAAACGGAATAAGGCAGAATCACCAGGCATCAGCGGTTGTTGTAGCCTCATGAAGCCGGTCCTATTGCTAACCGGTTGCTTATATACGCCATGTTGGTAGGTGGCCGTCTCCATTACTACATCCTCGTCAAAGTTGAGTAATAGCGAATCGACAGGCATGTTACCCTTGTTTTTCAAGATGTACCGGCCGCTGACCTGATAAGAATTCCGTTCCGGGAAGAGATCTATATTGGTATTTACTGCAGTCACTACTGGTTGAAGAAGCTCATTGTATTTGCGGTAGCCCTGTTCATATGTTTGCTGGTTTTGCAGACTTTGTTCAGTTTCTAATGGAGGCGTTTGCCTATAAATGTAAATGCCGGTCAGGATACAGAGTGTGAGCGGCAAGCCTAGGCGCAAGCCAGGGCCTAAAAAGTTCTTCCGGCCTGAAGTGGTCATCATCCACAAAGTGGCAGTTAGGCTTGCACCATACAGCATTCGCCAGGAAAAGCTTCGCAGATAGTCATCCCAACCATTCATTTCACTATATTTTGCTGCATAGGCCGCGGCAAAACGTAACAGCGGATGTACAATACCTATTGTTTTCCCTGCTGAAGTAGTGAGCAGGAGCATCATTATGCAGGTAATGAGCAATCCTGCCCATTTACGGTGTACCCAATGTTGTATGAGGAGCACCAAGCCCGCACAAATTACTAAGGGTAAATCGATTATCCAGTAAAGTGCAGCATAAACCGTCCAGTCAAATATAGTATATTGGTAAATGACCTGAAAGATGATACCCGTGAAAATAATGATCGAAGTCAGCACGATAATGGCGATAGACAGTGTGATCCATTTAGCTGCCAACAGGGTGCTTTTGCTTACAGGCGTGCTGTTCTCGATCAGGTCAAAACGTGAACTTGCACTTCGCCAATAAAGTTCATGCGCATAAAATAAGATCACCAGCAGCAGCAAGCCCGGAAGATTATAGATGACACGGTTGACCATCAAGGCGGTACTGGCATACTGCTCCGGCAAACGGATTCCCTGGTCAATGCTGCCATAGAATTCCATGCACATATAAAAAACTAGGCCTACCGCAATCAGTATAAACGGGATGCTTTTGAGTACCACTTTGGTATCCATTTTAACTAAACTCCGGAGCACGCTGGTTTGATAGCTCGTGCCTGGTATTGTTCCTGGAAGTGGTTGGTAGGCAAAGCCTGTGCTGCCCTGGTCCTGTTCGGGCACTGCTTTTTTGAAACGAGTGTTATTGTTGTTATCAATATGAAACTTGAATCTGAAGTAAACCACCAACAGCAGTGCTGCCGCAGCAGTCAGATAGACCAGCCGGTTTAGCAAAACATTTCCTGCCAGTTGTATCAGTAATGTATTCTTTTGCCCTGCCGTCCAACGATTGGTCTGCTGATAAAAAGCAGACTGGCCAAAGGGGTCAGCCTTTGCGGCCAGCTCAAGCGCCTGGGCTGACTGTGGTAAACCGCCCGCCATCATCGGTGAGCCGGAATAGGTCAGCACCACCAGGTAAGTTATGTAGATGAACAAGCCGGTTAAATAAACCATCAATTTGTTCCTACTAAACCATGCTACTGCACTGATTACTACCGAACAAAGAAAGATATTGGGAAGGGCCAGCAGCAGGAGGGGCTGCAGATAAAACCAGAAGTCGAATTTACCGTAAGCCGGTCGATCATTGTCAGCTAAATGACCTGTTAGGTAACCAACCATGAGCAGGAGAAAACAGATGAAGCTAAGGCCGAAAAGTGCACAAAACCTGCTACTTAAATATTGTCTCTTGGAGACAGGCGTAGCGTACAGGATCATACCAAATCCAGCGTCCTGCTCTTTAAAGTGAATCTGAGCAGCTAAAAAAGTCGTGATAAATATCCCAGTCAGGCTCAGTAAGCCCACCATATTAGCGATAGTATACGGCGCGTTTCGGTAAATCTCCTTACCTGGGCTAAAAGACAGTTTCAATCCGATAAAAAAGCCGAGCGCTATCAGTAGAGCAAAAACGATATAAATGCCGGGCTTCTTGAGATAAGCGCCTAGTTCGAATTTCAATAAAGCGATCATGGGTTAGTTGTTTGAGGTAAGCAAGTGGAAGTATACGTCTTCCAAAGCGGGTTTAAGCGGTTCGAATCCATTTCCCGGATCTCCATCTGCATAAACATGGAGTTGGACCTTGCCTAAATTAAGCTGAGCGGAGACTACGCAAAATTGCTGTTCATAAACGGGTTTTTCTGTTTTGGCTATGGTTTTCTGCCATAGTTTACCTGCAAGAGCAGTAATAAAATCAGCTGGCTTTCCGCTGGCAATGATCTTCCCTTTGTTCATGACAGCCATTTGGGGGCACAGATTTCTAACATCTTCAACCAGGTGAGTGGACAAGATGATGATCTTTTCTTCGCCAATCTCGCTAAGCAAATTGTTGAAGCGATTGCGTTCCTCGGGATCCAAACCGGCAGTTGGTTCATCTAAAATGACGAGCTGCGGATCACCCAGCAACGCCTGGGCTACGCCAAATCGCTGCCGCATGCCTCCTGAAAAAGTATGAACGTCTTTATTACGCTGCGCATAAAGGTTGGTCTGTGCTAAGAGGGCCAGCACCTGTTCCTTCCTGGAAGGTGCATGGGTTAAGCCCTTTAACACGGCAATGTGATTGAGCAGATCGTAAGCGGAAACTTTGGGATAAACCCCAAAATCCTGCGGTAAAAAGCCTAATTGCTTTTTCACTGCCAGCGGGTCACCCACAATGTCATGACCGTTGAAGTTTATTTCGCCGCTGTCCGGCAGTTGTAGCCCGGCTAATGTTTTCATCAGCGATGATTTACCTGCACCGTTCGGACCGAGCAGGCCGAACATACCGTTCTGTATTTCAAGAGATAAGCCGTCTAATGCTTTTACGCCGTTTTGATAGGTTTTATTGAGGTTTTTGATTGTTAATGTATTCATGTCAGGAAAAATTTTTAGACAAAAGGGTGGCCCTCCCTTCGTTTTGAAGGGTTTAATTAATTCATAATTATTAATAATATTTACTTGTCAGCTACATACTCCAGTATATCACCGGGCTGGCAATCCAGTGCTTTGCAGATCGTTTGAAGCGTATCGAACCTGATCCCTTTTGCCTTTCCTGTTTTTAGGATGGAAAAGTTGGCAGGCGTCATATCGAGGATCTCCGCCAGTTCTTTGCTCTGCATTTTTCGTTTGGCCAGCATCACGTCTACGTTTACTATAATAGCCATATTAGAGGATCAGATCGTTTTCGGTTTGCAGCTGGTATCCTTCTTTAAAAATAGCGGCCATAAAATAAGTGAACACGCCCAGCAGTATATGCAGGGTAATAAGGATTCCTGCCGGCGACTCCATGTTGTAAAAAAGGGAGATCAGGACAGCTGATGCTAAAGGCAGCACCAGGTTGCCCAGGTAAAAAAGCCTTAGCTGCCGGATACCGTAAGCCGTAAATAGTTTGGGTTTACTAAACACGGCGAACACATTCCCGACTAAAAAGAAGAATAAAGCGTAGAGGCCAAGCAGCAAAAGGAACATCAGGATGTAGCCATCGTTGTACTCACCTAAAAGGTAGGGTGTCTGCGTGAAAGGATAGCAGATTTCAAAGCGGCGATTATCACTAATCAAGTTTAATGACCAGCCGGTTGAAAACGAAGTTACTGAAAGCATGAACGAGGCGAAATAACCTGCGGCTAAAATTCTGGTGATAATTTCCAGTAGTTTTGAAATAGTTCTTACAGTTTTCATATAAACAAATTGATACTGCAAAATTACGATTAATTATTGTTTTACAGCAATTAATTAAGGAAAATTGTTTTTTTTCTTGTTGATAGTTGGAAACAATACAAATTTATTAAGTCAGCAAGTGCTAGCCGCATCTAAAAAAACTACCGTGGCTGTTGCACAATGGCTACATTTATTGAAGGCAATTGCCGCCATTAGTATGACTTTATGGGCGCTGGTAGCTTCCTTAATTAAATAAAAATGAATATGGTCCTGAGTATTTTTGCCGGTTTCCTATTTAGATGCCCAAAGATTATAAGCGTAATGATGCAAATTTTATGAAACAACTTCTCAAACAACATATTTCCAGTCATGTTTCTATTTCAGACAATGAGAAAGACGCATTCTGTAACTTGTTCGAACATCAATTGGTTAAAAGAAAGAGCTTTTTACTGCAAGAAGGCCAAATCTGCAAATTTGAAGGTTTTGTGGTCAAGGGACTTTTCCGCGTATATCATATAGACAAAAAAGGTTTTGAAAATATACTGTATTTCGCCATCGAGAATTGGTGGATCACCGATATTGATAGTTTTACCAATGAGAAACCTTCCCAGCTTTATATAGAAGCACTTGAAGATTGCGAAGTACTGCTGATTTCTAAAAAGAATAAGGAATTTGCCTATACCAATCTTCCCAAAATAGAAAAACTATTTAGGATTATGACTCAAAAAACCCATGTAGCCCTACAAAGGAGAATGATCGATAATCTGAGCAAGACTGCGGACCAACGCTATATGGATTTTATAGAGAAATATCCCAAATTATTGCAAAGACTAACAAATCTTCAGATTGCTGCATATTTAGGCATCAGCCATGAATTTTTGAGCAAGATTAGAAAGAAAATAGTCAATCCCGGGTAGTTCCCGGTATTTATTGAACTTGTTCAATCTTTTTGACTTGATGAGGAGCGCATCTTTGTATCATCAATTAACAAAGGTATGAAATCAATTATCACCACATTGTTTTTAACAATTCTAATCTTATCTAAAATGGAAGCAAATGCACAAAGTTTCAAAACTATTGAAACCGCTAATTTAAAACTTGAAGTTTATAACGCATCAGAAAATGCTTTTGGTGTGGCATCGGTAATCGTTTCGGGGAAAACAGACGCTGTTTTGATCGACGCACAGTTTACCTTGGCAGATGCCGAAAAGGTAGCTTCGGAAATCAAAAAATCTGGCAAGAAATTAACAGTTATTTACGTGTCCCACGCCGATCCTGATTATTATTTCGGACTGGAAGTATTTAAAAAATATTTTCCAGAGGTTACCGCTTATGCATCGCCTGCAACGGTGGAGGCTATCAAAGCCACCGCACAGAAAAAACTGGACGTTTGGGGCGAACGGTTGGGTAAGGCCATCACGTCTAACGTGGTATTACCTCAGGTGTTAAAAGGAAATAGTATTGAGTTAGAGGGTCAGAAACTTGAAATCGTTGGTTTGGATGAGTTTCCAGCAAAGACTTTCGTTTGGGTTCCTTCAATTAAAGCGGTTGTAGGAGGTATAAATGTATTTGGAACTACCTTCAATCTTTGGATGGCAGATGCGCAGAACGCAGAGGCTCGTAGAAACTGGATTTCCGTTTTGGATAAAATCGAAGCTTTACAGCCTTCAATCGTTATTCCAGCACATGCCAACAATGCTAGTCCATTTGATGTTAGTGCAATAAAACATACCAAAAATTATATCCAATTCTACGAAGAAGCATTAAAAAACAATAAAACCTCTGAAGAATTGATCAAAGCAATCAAGGCAAAATATCCGGCGCTCACGTTTGAAACTGCTCTGCAGATTGGTGCCAAAGTAAATACCGGTGAAATGAAATGGTAAAATTTAAAATTGTTTTTTTCCTGATGGTGCTTTATGCAGCGTCAGGAAGTTTATCAAATTCAAAGAAAATGACAAATTTAGAAATTGTAAAAAGCACTTACGAAGGTAAAACCTCGGAAGAAAATGGTAAAAATCTCGCCAAACATGTAGCGGACGACCTTTCGTGGACAGAAGCTAACGGTTTCCCGTATGCCGGTACTTATATTGGGTTGGAAGCAGTAACAAAAAATGTTTTTAACAGGCTGGGAAGTGAATGGATCGATTATAAATTCACGCCTGAAGATTATATAGCGATGGCAGACATGGTAGTGGCCTATGGAACCTATAGTGGCACCTACAAGATTACTGGTAAGCCGTTTAAAGCAAGAGTAGCCCACATTTGGAAATTAAGGGATGGAAAAATAATCAGTTTCGAGCAGTTTGTAGATAGCCAGCCTGTAAATGATGCTATGATCCATCAAAACAGCTTTTGCACAGGACATGGTCAGTCGGAAATTACTTATCAGCCAGAATTACCATGAAGATCCAATTAAATTCTAATTTTTCCCACCGGTATAAGCAAACTGCATTTGCGTGGGAGCGCCAAAAAAGCTCAGTTTTGACTTTCTTTCTTTTGTTCTTTTATACTTTTACAGTAAATGCGATGAACAAGCCGCCTATGAATAAGCACGTGGTTATCGGGTATATAGCAGGTTATGCAGGTTTGATTGATATAAAAATGATTAAACCGGAAAAGCTTACACATCTTAATTATGCATTTGCGAATATTAAGAACAATAGGATCAGCTTGAGTAACGCAGGGACTGACACGGTTAATCTAAAAAATCTCAACACGCTGAAAATAAAGAACCCTAATCTTAAGATACTCGTTTCTGTTGGTGGATGGAGTTACAGTGGCAACTTTTCTGATATGGCGCTTTCTGATAGTTCCAGAAAAGCGTTTGGCAGAAGCGCCGCCATGCTTGTTAACAAATACAAACTTGATGGAATTGATATTGACTGGGAGTTTCCCGGGTTGCCTGGTGCAGGGAATGTGCACCGGTTTGAAGATAAACACAATTTTACGCTCCTTATGAAAGCATGCAGGGAAGAACTCGATCGTGTGGGGCGGCAAGATGGAAAAAAACTTATGCTTACAGTAGCTGCAGATTGTTCGCAAATTTTTCTAGACCATACAGAAATGGATAGTGTACAGGCTTACTTAGATTATATTAATCTGATGACTTATGACTTTCTTACTGAGATTCCAAATTTAACGTTCCATGCAGCTGGTTTATTTCCTTCTAAAAAAATGGTTAGTAATAATACGATATGTCAGTCTGTTCTATGCTACTTGAAAGCTGGTGTATTACCTGAAAAAATGGTGCTCGGAATCCCTTTTTATGGTCACCTTTATCATCTCAAAAAAAATGTTCATTCGGCTTCCGGAGCGGAGATCAAAGAACATATAGGTACTCAGGGTTTCACTTTTATAAAGGACAGCCTGATCAATTCAAACCATTTTCAATACCACAGGGACCGGACCGCCAAGGCTGCCTATCTTTTCAGTCCTCATGATAAACAGTTTGTCACATTTGACGATGAATGGTCAGTTAAACATAAATGCAGGTATGTAAGAAAACATAAGTTGGCAGGTATTATGTTTTGGGAATACAGCAGTGATGAGAAAGGATATCTTTTAGAAGAGATTAATAAAAAACTGATGGATTAACTGTCTTGATTTGGGAACATGGCGGTGACCAAAACGCTTAAAATTTCATCATGTCCGGGGATGCAACTATCTTATTGCAGGTATTATATATTTTACCAGAGCTGCTTTTGAGTCGTTTTTGATTTCCCATTTATTATAATTTCCTGCTGTTATCACAACTAGTAAATTTAAAGATTTGCAAAAAAAGATTCTTTGCCCTCCGTTTCCTTTCGCTTCCTGAATTTCTATTTGTTTATCATTAATTGTCTCTTTGTAAGTCCAAAATTGATATCCATACCCTGCATTTTCGTCGTTTGTTGAAGGTCTTTTGACTCCAAAATTCAAAGAATGCCCCACCCAGTCCGCAGTTAAAATATCCTTGTCTTTCCATCGGCCACTATTCATGTATAACATTCCGAATTTGAGCAGATCCCTCGACCGTAATCTAAGTCCTGATGCAGCAGCAGGCATATTTGTAGTCAACGGGAGCCATTCGTATTTGGTGATGCCTAAAGGTAGAAATAATTCTTGTTCAGCGAATTTATCGATCGTGAATCCACTTACAAATTTTATTATTTCTCCCAATAATTGTGTATTGCCCCCATTATAATTCCAGGTACTACCAGGTTCTGAATCCATTGGCCTACCTAAAATAAAACTAATAGGATCAGAACTATTATCCATTCTGAGCTCTGTATTTCTTGGATCTCTATAAGAAACATCTTCGTTCCATTTAAGGCCGCTTGTCATAGTTAGTAAATGACGAATGGTGATTTTTTTCTTTCGTTCATCAAAATTGTCCTCATACTGCTTGAAATAAGGAAAAATTGGCTCGTCAATATTTCTAATAAGACCTTTTCTGATTGCAATTCCGATACAGGAAGACGTTACACTTTTAGATATGCTTCGGCAGTCATGCAAATCATTAATTGTATGATCTATGTAACCTAATTTCTTTCCAATAACTTCATCATTTCCTGAAAAATAATTTTCATAAACCAGCTTATTGTCTTTAAGGATAAGTAGGCTATGTATGTTCGGAAAAGTATCTGACAATATTAGTTTTGTAAGAGTAATTATTTGAATGGTATCCATTCCAGTATTATGTAAGTTATCTACTTTGATATCATCTGACAGTTGGATAGGCTTTATATATAAATAATCAATAGAGCGGATATGATTCTGCTGGCAACTTACTAAAGCTAAAAATAATGAAATGAAAATCGTGATTTTATTTATTCTCAAGTTCTCGTTGATTTTTTAGTAACTCCTTTAGAGTATTGATTTTGAATCTTAAGTCTGATGATTTTAAGAGCAATCCAAATATACTCACTAAGATCCATGCATCAAATAGCATAGTTGAACCCATAATTTATTACAGCACTTATTCAATCCATAGAAGCATCTTTTGCAGAATCACATTTTAGAATTACTTAGCTTTAAAAAAGCTGATTCAGCCCTTGTCACTGAGCTGGATAAGTGGCTATACGCACATCAAGAATTGAAGTATAAATGGGACAATGAGAATGCCCGTGCCTATCGTGAGGAGCAAGTGTAGTTTTGGCAACTAAATGTTTGTTTTAAATATATTAAACTATGCCAGGAGTGAGGTCTCTGTACCTTTATTCTTCTCATTTGCTATTTTCCTATCTCCCCATTCCTTTAAATGAGTAACAAATGGAATAAGTTCCAGTCCGGTTTCAGACAATGAGTATTCCACCATAGGTGGTACCTGATGATAGACTTTTCTAATAATCAAATCGTCTTTTTCTAATTCCCTTAGAGTTTGAGTAAGCATTTTAGTGGTCACATCTGATAGAATTCTTCCCAGCTCTCCAAAACGTATAATTTTATGTTCATTTAAAGACCATAGGATCCTGCCTTTATATTTTCCTCCAATTCTTCTAAATGCATAATCAACTGAACAAGTCGGTGAATCAGAACATTTTCTCGTCATTTTTGCCATTTCACTAATATTAAATGTTTGATAATCAATTTGCTTACCTTTTGGTAGCTAGGTTACAAAAAAGTAGGTACTTTCCTCAAATATATATACAATATACATTTGTGACCAACTAAAGTTTGATCAAATGACATTGAAATTAAAAGACAAAGTCGCTGTAATAACCGGGGCATCAAAAGGAATTGGCGCAGGTATCGCCAAGGCCTATGCCCTTGCGGGAGCGAAAGTAGTAGTGAACTATGCTAAAGACAAATCAAGAGCTGAAAAAATTGTTGATCATATTATAGAGCTTGGTGGGAAAGCGATTGCTGTGCAGGCAGATGTTTCCAAGCCCGCAGATGTTGAAAGATTATTTAAAGAAGCAATAACAGCCTTCGATAAGGTTGACATCCTTGTCAACAACGCAGGGATTTATGATGTGGTCATGCTGGAAGCACTTACAATTGAGGTCTTACAGGCTAATATAAATACGAATCTAATCGGCACTATACTTTGTGCACAACAAGCTGCAAGGGTAATGGGAATAGATGGGGGTAATATTATTAACATCAGTTCTACCGTAAGTGTTAATCCTATGCCGGGCACGCTGATTTATGCAGCAACAAAAGCAGCTATAGACAATGTAACCAAAGTGCTTGCGAAAGAGCTTGGATCAAAAAAAATTAGAGTGAATACCATATCACCTGGTATAACTGAAACTGAAGGTTCTCATGAACAAGGCTTTATGGGTGGCGAATGGGAAGCGCAACTGGTTTCACAAGTTCCTTTAGGTAGGATTGGTCAGCCGGATGACATCGCTAAAGTTGCTGTCTTCTTAGCATCTGATGATGCTGGATGGGTGACGGGAGAAAGAATACAAGTAGCAGGCGGACAATTATAAAACCAATCAAATATTAATATGAAACTAAAAGACAAAGTAGCGGTCATTACAGGATCGTCAAAAGGTATCGGCGCTGGAATTGCCAAAGAGTATGCAAGAGAAGGTGCTAAGGTAGTAGTCAATTATTCATCAAGTAAAGAATCCGCAGATAGAGTAGTCGGGGAGATTACCCGAAATGGTGGAACAGCCATCGCCGTGCAGGCAGATATTTCAAAGATTGCTGACGTGAAGAGGCTTTTTGAGCAGGTCAATAAGGCTTACGGTAGATTGGATATATTAGTTAACAATGCAAGTGTATGGAGGTATGAAATGTTAGCGGATGTTAGTGAAGAAACTTTCCAGCAACAGATAACTACAGGTTTGATGGCACATATCTTTTGTGCACAACAGGCGGTAGCAATGTTCGGTGAAGGTGGTGGAAGCATTATAAACTTAAGTTCTACAATTAGTTTGAATCCTATCCCCGGTACATTAATTTACTGCGCTGTTAAGGCAGGAGTTGATAGTATTGCAAAAACGCTTGCTAAGGAACTCGGGCCTAAAAAAATAAGGGTAAATACCATTGCTCCTGGTATGACAGAATCAGAAGGTTCGACTGCAGATGGTAGGCCAGGAAGTGCGATGGAAAAATATTATCTCGATCAGACACCTTTGGGACGCATCGGTTTGCCGATAGATATTGCAAAAGTTGCAGTTTTCCTGGCTTCTGAAGATGCTGGCTGGGTTACCGGTGAAAGAATTACCGTTGCTGGTGGTTTATTGTAGTTGTTAATATTCTGCTATCACTGGTGCTTTATGAATAAATTCATCATTCCCCAGCGCATCAACTATAAATTGTGCTACCAGCTTTCTACTTATAGTTGATGCAGCAGGTTTTCTATTATAGCTTATATCTAATTTTTTTGATTCAATATTGTTGTTAAGGCCCACCGGTCGAACAATTACCCAGTTTAAATTTGATTGCTGTAATAATAGCTCCTGGGCATTATGGTCAGCAAAAGAAATTTTAAGATTCGTCAATTTGATACCCAAACGCATATACCAGGGGGCATAAGGGTACGAGTCACCTACTGCAAGTGATGAAAGGGTAACTACATCCTTGACATCACTTTCATACATACATTGTATCGTATTTCGAATTGTGGTCTCCATAATATAGCTAGGTTTTACCTTCTTAAACGTGATGATATCAGACTCCGGTAATCCAGAAAGTGTACTAATAACGGCATTGCATCCATTAATGGCCTTTCTAATATCGTCGATGTTAGATGGTAAGCCTTTAATTATTCTAAGCCTATCAGACCTTAGTGCTAATTTTTCAGGACTGCGTACAAGCGCTGTGACTTCGTATCCCTTGCTCAATGCATATTCTAAAACGAGCTGTCCGGTTCTTCCGGTGGCTCCATAAATCAGTATTTTTTTCATAATGTTTTGATATTGGAATACAAATGTTTAAATCCGTGGAGGCCGTTAACCTCATCGCCTGCCTTAGGTTTTATGTCTTTAATAATTTCCATATTATACTTTTGTCATACCGACAATAGAATTATACTTACTTTTGGAGAGTAAAGATAGTTGCTTAATAGCCGATGTCAAGTAGGCACCTAAATATCAGATACTTACTTTGTAGTTAGTATTGTTGTTTATAAGAGCTTTAAAATGAAAAAAGATTTAAAAAAAATATATGGTGCTCCTAATTGTCCTGTAAGGAACGTACTTGACCGTATAGGCGATAAGTGGTCAATCCTGGTGATTCTACTGTTGGGTGAGAATGATACATTGCGCTTTGGCGAATTGGATAGATTAATTGAAACTATATCTCAAAAAATGTTGACCGTTACTTTGAAAACACTGGAAGCAGATGGTTTAATTGAGCGGAAATCATACGGATCTATACCGCCTAAAGTGGAATATTCACTGACAGGTTTAGGAAAAAGCATTATTACACCGGTGACAATGCTTGCTTACTGGGCTGAAAGTAATATGCCAGAAATCTTGGCTTCCAGAGCAAAGTACGTTAAAAATAACATTGAAGGAAATAACTAAATTAAAAAAGCCTCCCTATGATCTTTTGCAAATTCAAGGAATGAGCGTGGTTGAGAATTTGTAAGGCGCATAACTTCTTCATTTATATCATTATCGTGGTTTCTTGCCACTACCTCTGCAAATTGTTCAATAAGTCCGTTGGAAAACCAACGGGACATCCCCGATAGTCTTAAAATGATGCGGAATACAAATGAAGGTAGATTAACATAGCGTACCTTCCTGCCTAAGGTTTCCGATAACTGTAAAGCAATATTTTTCATATTCAGCATCTCTGGGCCATTAAGATAGTAGGTAGCACGTTTATGATGGGTTTCTGTCAAGATCTTCAACGCTACCCGGGCTATGTCCTCTGCATCAATATAACCTACAAGTCCGTTACCGGCTACCTGAGGTAATATGCCTTTTGAGATGGGTTTAGCCAAAGTAAGGAAATTTTGCATAAACGCAGTTGGTTTAAGTATCGTCCATTCTATGCCTGACTTACGAAGGTAGTGATCAATTTCAGCGTGAGACTTGGCCCATGGTACTGAAGACTGTAGATGGGCATCTGAGGCAGAAATTTTAACAATGTAGTTTATACCTACTTGTTTCGCACTATCAATGGCATTTTTTTCACATTGCACTTGATTTTGAGTAGGAGGGCTAGTCAAAAACAGACAATTACAGCCCTGCATAGCTGCTCTTAGGCTTTTAGGGTCTTCAAAGTCACCGAGAACGGCGTCTATACCTAGCTTGCGAAGTTTTTCAAGTTGCTCTTCTTTTCGGCACATTGCACGATAGGGTTTATTGTTTTCAGCTAATAATTGACAAAGCTTTTGTCCAATGTTACTTGTCGCACCAGTAATTAAAATCATGATTTGTTTTTTATAGTTATAGAATTTATTAGATAAGATTATTCTTGTTATCAGTTTAACATCCCTGATAGGTGTCTATTGTTATCCTCTGATTATAACTGGATATTTCATCTTTACTTTTATTTCCAGGGTTTAATACAGACTATGCTATCAAGTTTTGCTAAAATGACTATTAGTCATTTTTTGTTAAAAAATTATGTTCTCATTCCTGCTACTAATATATCGGCATATAATTTTAGCAGTTCTTTCCTACTTATTTTTTCTAGGTCTTCAATAAAAACCCGCTTCGCTTCAATAAAGTTCATCAATCCCATACAGCTTCCCCATATCATGTAAGTACAATATGTCGCATTTAATTCCTTCTTGATCACGCCTGATGACTGGCAGTTGCTTATATGTTCTGTAAAATAGTTTCTCATTTCTCTACTTATCATTAAATAGTTTTTAATACTACTATTGAAGTCTGGTCTTTCCATATAAATGATAAGCTCAAAATAGTTTGGATGGGCTAAATAATATTCATAACAAGCCATAATTAAGGCTTTTGTAGCTTCAAGCAAGTCCTTTTCGTTTTCAACCGCAGATTTAAAATAATCCATTAGCTGCTTTATAGCTTTTATACTTACTTCAGCAAGGATATCGTCTTTACTTTTATAGTACTTATAAATTGTGCCCTTGGCCACACCCAAGTATTCTACTATTCGATCAACCGTAAAATCATGCGCACCAACTTCTCTCAATACATGATCTGCTGCGTTGATAATTTGCTGTTCTCTGTCCAATTTTGGAAGGTGTTTTGAATTTGCTTTCATAAATTGACCGTTAGTCATTTTAACAAAAGTAATATAAAATTTAGATATTATTCGTTGCTGTTTAATAATTCGTAAGTCAGGTGTTGGGGATCTAAATGAACACATCCGTCAGCCACCGGCGGATGCATCTCTCTCTTCCTAGTGGAACTCTCATACCATGGTACCCAAATGGCAGGGCGTTTCGCCCAGAAGCTACTAATGAAAATATCAACAACCACTTTATCCTGCCACAATTTATCCAGGTAAGACCATGAATAAGTTTTTAGCCTCTGCAGCAAACTAGTTGCAGAGGCTTTTTTATGTAAATTCCAGGACCAGTGTTTTAACGCAGCGCCTTGTCAGGGAAAAAATAATGGGGAGATAGGTTAAAATATGATGCCAGCAGATTAATGTGCTTTAAATTATATCTAGCATTACTCTTTCTACTTTCAACGTTGCCAATAAAAGTACCACTCACTTTGATTGCTTCAGCAATTTCTCGCTGTGTTATTTTCCTGCTTTTTCTTAGTTCCGTAACAACGTCAATAACATATTGGTCCAGGGTCATTTTCTCTTCTAGCATATTAGATCTTTTCATATTGAAACCTTTGCGGTATTTTAAGGCAGTGAATATAATATTCAGATCAAATGCGACCAAAAAAGTTCTAAATGTTTATTTTCCTTTCAGTAGTTTGCCTTCCTGTTAATTTATGTTAGCTTGTTACGTTAATGCCGTTACCGCAATCAGAAAATTGCAAATATTTTAAATGCTAATGCAAATTTATACTTCGTCGAGTAGAAATTACAGCGCCTAATCAAAAACTTAATTAAACTTTATCCTTAAATACAAAGTTGGCGTAGAACAGATTCTTTATAGAATCCTCAGGTAGATTTGTTGTCTAAATATTCCCTGTATGCTGTATCATCTTGTTTAATCCTTAGCGTTATATTTTTGTTAAAGACTAACAGGTCAAATCTGAACCTGATATTCATTTCCATTACCTGTATGTTATTTTTGCTGCACCACGCTTCCAACACCGGTTTTATGTTTTGTATAAACGATAAACAATAAATCTGCAAGTCAGGCACAATGTGTTTCACCTGATAAGACTGGGAAAGATTAGATAGATTAAATTGAATTCCATTATCGCCTGCCCACATACAAAAGATAGCGTTTTCTGCTATATGTTTTTGTATTCTTGATTTACTTACCCACTCCATAATAATAGGTACCAGCGTCTTCTTAGTACTATATCCAATTTCCATATACAAATATAATACTAAATATATTAGTAATACAAATGGTGTTAATCAAGACTTACTGCTTGCATATAACAAGTTTAATAAGTTGCTGAATATATCCCCTATATGATTTCCCCTCACTAATTATTGGTCGTTGCAATTAATTTTTTTGTATTAGTAATGCAAATGAAGATATGGACTTAAATTTAAGGTTAGACCCTTATTAATCGTCTTGATATGAATCGGAAACTACAATTATTGATATTAATATTTACCATAACTTTCAAATGCAGCGCACAACCCTTAATTCATATATCTCTCAACATCGGTGATCCTGCTCCGCCCTTAAAAGTGAAAGCCTGGATTAAAGGCATGCAAATAGAAAAACTCAGAAATGATAAAATTTATGTGTTAGATTTTTGGGCAACATGGTGCGGCCCTTGCCTGGCCTTGATGCCTCATTTCTCCAAGTTAGCGAAGAAATATCAGGATAAAGTTACTTTTTTATCTATTGATATATATGAAAGGGGACAAGTGCCAATTTCAAAAATCAGACAATTAGTAGATAGCATGGGAAAACGGATGGATTTTTCCGTCGGTGTTGAGGAAGGAAGGTTCATGAGTAAAAATTGGGCAGATGCTTCTGGGTATAGGGGAATCCCTACCATATTTATTGTTAGCGGAGGCAAAATAGAATGGACTGGTCATCCAAAATATGCTGATAGTGTATTAACGAAAATATTAGATAAGAGCTGGAGCCCACAGTTTGCAATGTTGAAGAGAAACAATCAGCTTTATTTAAGACAACTAGAAATATTGAGTGCGAAAGAATTGATAAGTAAAATAGTCCGATACAAAGTCAATTTGACGGGTAATACTTATGACCGTGTGCAGATTAGCCCCGATTCTGTGCTTTATGTAATCGATGAAATGGTTAGAAACATACCAAGTTTAAAATTTCTTCCCGTCTTTGTTTCATACACATTTGCGGCGTTATTAAAGACAGACCTTAAAAAAGCCTATAATTACGCGCAGGAAGCTATGTTTACATCGTCACACGTCGATGAACCGTCATACGGAATTCTGATAAATCAAATCGAAGAAATATCTGCTAACGTACAATTACCGGAAAATTTTTACAGGTTAGGTGTTGAATGTGTCCAATTGCAAATTGATAAAAATCCTTATCCAGAACTTGGTGATACTCCGGGTCAATATAGAAAGATGGCTAAACTATACAAACTAGCTGGCGACCTGCCCAAGGCTGCCGAGGCGGAAGAAAAGGGTAAATCGTTTAAAGCTCCGGTAAATTTTTGAATCAGCTTTAATATCAAACCACAGAAAAATAAACCACAAAAATTTGTGTCATATTTTATGTTCTTGATATGAAAATCAAAAAATGTGCAATATTTTCTAATCAGATAGATGGCCGCTCTAGCACCTTTAAAAACCCAATTTTATTTAAAATTCATGCTTTAAAATATTTACAGTTCTTTACTCTAGCCCACCAGCATTTGGGACATTTGTCCCTGTCATCTATTTCAGAAGGTTATTATCTTAAGCCTATATAAGATAAAACTTGTTGTCAGTTCATCATAAAATTAACTGACATCATTACCTATTGAAATATATTTTAAATGAACAATGAATTTCTTGATCTCAGGGAATTTTTAAATTCCCGTGCCAACGATCTTGGCTTAAAAAAAGATTTTGATGCGGTAGAAACTACCAGTCAGGTAACTAAAAAAGTCCAGCAAATTAGGGTTAGCATTATCAAACAAGGCAGTAGGTGTGATGATATACACAGAAAACAATATTATAAATCCGTACACGATAGTCTGCTACAGTTAAGTATTGCTTTTAACCATATAACCCAACTGCAATCTTGTTTAAACATACCTTTCAGTTGCTTAAACAATTTTTTATACAGTAACTGCTACCCTGACATAGATGTTGCATGGCGGCCTACACCCCCTTTCGCGTCAAACTTCATATCAAACCATAAAGCTGGTGTTGATGTAATTTGTAACACCATTGCCAGCGGTCAAACAGATCCCGTACTTGCTAAAATTGTTTTAGATTACCTTCATCAGTACGGCTACACCATCTCTTCCTATACCCAGCTACAGTACTATAAATCCTTTGTTCAGTACCTGTGCAAAAAGCTGCATAAGCAACCACTTTCAGATCAATCGCTATCAAAAATCCTCGTTTATATAAATTTTAATACCCCTCAATACATCCGGTATTTTTTAAACCAGGTCAGGCAGGTTTATGGCCCCGACTGGAATTTCACTGCGTCAGAGTTGCAAATCAAAGCTGCTAAAAAAAAAATCTCTGCCATGCCAGAACGCAATTCCGCTCCATATAACCCATTGGCACCCTCCCTATGCATACTTGCAAATAAGCTACTCACTATGAGCTCATCGTACAACTTAAAAATATATACAGCCAAACAACAGCCTCTACTTGCTCAAAAAGCACAAGAAGTAGCCCGGAAAAGACAACTGTTAAAGGAGAAAAAGAAAATCAAAAAACCAAAGATCGCCGGTAACCAAAGCGGAGGGTAAACTCCAAATGCTAAATTGGCAACGAAATGTTATTTCTTTTTACCTAATCTTCGCTTGAATCTCTAGCCAGATTACGCTGTTTTTTGCGGTGTTAAAATACCTTAAAGCTTACTGTTATTTAACAAATTACAGAAGCGGAACAATATTGAAGTTTTTTAGAAAAAGCAGCAGATTGAAATTCTGGCGGGGCGCTATGATATTATTTTTTTCACCTCTAGCTTTGTATATGAAAAGCAGTTGCCAGTTGCAAAACTAGCACAGGTTTAACCAAATATTTTACGCAAATGACACATAAATTCAAAGTGCTGAATCAATATATGATCAGCTATTCAACAACTTCAAAACAAACAGACGGGGCAAAAGAAATTGCCGCCAAAATCAGGGCCCAGGCACAAATGATCGAAAGTATACAGCACAAACTTAATAAGTGTTTAAAATTACTTGATCAGGCGCCCACACCTAACACACACCTTAGCCGCTCTTAGTTATGTACTGAAGAGCTGTTAACCAGGTACCTCTCAGGTATTGCCGAGCTGTTGGTAAGGGTCAACACCTCAGCAATTCGTCACCAGTTGCTCGTCGGGTACTTCTAAACAGCTCCTCACCCTAAAACTAAGTGTCTGCAAGGTGGGTGTAAACCTGGCCTTCCTTGCAGTAAACAACAGGTTTAAATTCATTAAATGTTTAACATAAATTAATCAAATCATGGCCACCTTAAAAGGAACAAACAAACCCATGAGAGGTAAAGTGGGTAACACCGTAACCTATCAGTTAAAAACACAAACAGTAACCAGGTCCATTGGCAGAACAACCAAAAAGCCAACTAAAAAGCAGCTGACGGGGCGCAAGAAGGTAAGTATGATTACCGCTTTGCTTAAACCAGTTAAAGATTTTATCCGCGTTGGTTTTGCAGAGGCTGCCAGGGGCACCAAATGGAGTGCGTATAACATAGCCACCTCGGTCAACAACCTCAATGCCATTATTGGCGAGGGTACCGATCTGGAAATCAACTGGCCGGCTGTAGTTTTCACCGGCGGTAAAATGCCCGTAGAAGAAAACATAACCGTACAGGTTATTGGAGACGAACTGGAATTCAGCTGGGACCCTCAAATGACGCTCCGCGGAATGAAAGATTCAGACAGGGTAATGGTTATGGCATATTGCCCCGCAAAAAAGAGTGCTACTTTTCTCTATGATGGCAATAAGCGGTATGAAGGAAAGGAGCGGTTGCCGCTCACACGCTACAGTAAAAAGGTTGTTATACATACCTACGCGGCATTTATATCTGCCGATCGCAAAAGTATTTCGAACACCCTTTATACCGGCCAGTTCCTCTGGTAGGGAAGGCCTCCACTAAATTATAATCAATTTTATCATCATTAACATGGACCCAATAATAATCGAAATCTTCACCCAAATCAACATCCTGACCACCAAACTGCTCGATGCACTTAACGGTCAACCATCCACTCCCGTGCCCGTTCAACCTAAAAACTGGAGGGATGATTACTTTAACCGGAAAGAAGTGGCAGAATACTGTGACGTGTCAGAAAGAGTTGTTTACCAATGGATACAGGATAAAATCATTGAGCCCAGTACCAAACTCGGCGCCCGGTCGTACTACCACAAACAATACATTTATGATAAAATTACTAACGGACTGCTGGATCATTATAAAGGTAAGCCACCAGCAAAGTGACTGGTACTGCATATTACTGCCAATCTCTGCCACGGCCTGCATATTACCGCTAAATACTGCTAATTACTGCTATAACGCATTGTAATATAGGAAGTTACAAATAGTGTTTTTACCTTTGTATCACAAGTCCAAAGCTACCGGTAGAGAAACAGACTTGAATTAACAGTTTTATTCACTTTTAAATTTTTAAAATTATGGCAATTGTAAAACCCGGACACGTTGGCGATTTTACAGGAAAAATCGGACGCGTCGTTGTTGCAAAATTTCGTGACCTCATTGTAGGCCGCAGTGCCCCTTCACCATCCACCAAACCACCAACACTTAAGCAGCTTAACCAGCAGATGAGGTTTGGTCTGGTTACTGCCTTCTTTAGCAGGATGACAAAGGTTACCAGTACCAGGTATGTCAGCAATGGTAACCTTGGTGGATTAAACGCCGCAGTTAGAGATAACATAGAAAATGTTATCACAGGTGTCTATCCAAATTACCAGTTAGATTATACCAAAATTATGATCACCAAAGGTAATGGAGATGTAGATGGGGGCTTAAACCCTTCACTTGCCGCTCTCCCTCAGGCACAGGCATCAGTAACCTGGAAAATGCTGATCAAACAGGGGCAGTCGCAAGGCTCAGATCCAAAAGATCTGGTAACCTTTGCCTGCTACAACGTAACAAAGAAAAAGAGCATATTATTCTTTGATATTGCCGAAAGGAGCGAGCTTACTGTCACCTGCGATTTTCCGTGGTCATTTGTTGGCGATCAGCTCCATGGTTATTTGTATTTCACTTCCATAGATGGTAAAAATATCTCTGACAGTGAATATGTTGGATCTTTTGTAATAACAGAATAAACAGTAATACCACCCGGCAGGCAGGGCCCGCCTGCCGGGTTTTATAAAAAAACAGATTTTTTAAATTTTCATATACCAAAATTATGATAGGTACACCTTTAAGGGTGAATATACCACCAGGTATAGTATTGCCCAAAATTCCTGCAACACCAGGTGCCGCAGGGTTAAAAAAAAAAGTAAAACCAGTGCTCTTATTTCTATTGCTGCTACTCGTCTGGTTTATCTGTCCAATACTCATCCATCAAACAGACCCCCAGGCAGATGTAGCACCGCAAAGCATGTGGATGCTGGTTATACTTAGCCTTTTGGTCTTCCTCCTCGTGCTGGCTTTGTGCTGGTGGTTGCTTCAGCATTTCTGGAGGCAACTCGGGCTTCCAGATCCGCACAACATTTTATCACAATTTAAAACCTTATCATCATGGCAACAAATTATCTTTTTCTGGCTATCCTTTGTTTCTCTCTTGCTGGCAGCGTTAGGGTGCCTGCTGTCCATCTGTTAGCGGTGGATAACACTCGGTCCCGCTTCCAGCAAAGTGATGCCAGTTGCCGTGGGGCACTGGTTAGAAGGGCCGCGGCACAAGTTGGCATACGCGAAAAAACTGGCAACAATGACGGTACCAGGGTAGAAGAATACCTTGCCGTAGCCGGCTTAAAAAAAGGGGCACCTTATTGTAGTGCATTTGTAAGCTGGGTATTTAAACAAGAAGGTTTTGCACAACCCCGCACCGGCTGGTCGCCCGCTCTTTTTCCAGTATCACGGTTAGCAAGGTGCGCTTTGCCCGGTAACGTTTTTGGGGTTTACTTTCCAGAATTTAAACGTATTGCGCACGCCGGCATCATTGAACGTGTAGATGGCAATTGGTGTATCACCATCGAGGCTAATACCAGTTTACAGGGTGGCAGAGAGGGTGAAGGTGTTTTCCGCAAACGCAGGCATATTAAAATGATTTACCGTATGGCAGATTGGGTTACGCCAGAAAGGGGGGCAAAATGAAAAAGCTAATTTTCTTATTGCTGTTCATCTATGGCTGCGGCACACTTAAAAACACCGGTTCAGATGCCAGGGAATCAACCGGGCTTTCCCTCAATCAGCAATCCCTCAAACAGCAGGAAGAGGATGATCTTGACAGTGCCGGCACTGCAATAAGTATCTCAAGTGATACCTCCAGCAGGGAGTTTTCAGCGCAGATTTATCCAAAGGGTAAAGTATCCTATTCACCCGAAACCGGCTTTTCCGGCTTCGCCGATAAGATCACTATCTATGGAAAGTCTAACTATGGTAGTACCCATTCTAGTTTTGATGCTGCGGCAAAACATAAAAAAACAAAACGCAGCACAGCAATAAAGCAAATAGATAAAGCCACCGTTAAGCAGAGCTCACAATCAAAAAAGAGTTCGCCCGCCTGGAAATGGCAGTTGGCAGGGCTCCTGATTGTTGCACTTGCGGGATGGTTTGTCTATAAAAAATTAAAAAACAGGTTTCACCTTTAAAACAAATATCATGAGCAAAACAATAAAATTCAGGTATTTATCAGAGTACCTTGCACTAAAAAAATTGGTCAATAGTACAGAGTTTAAAGAATATCTGGCTAAACATGGCATCAACGAAAAAATACAAAAGCCCCCCACAGAGAAACAAATTGCCCATAAGGTCAAGTTTGGTCTTGTATCTAAGTTTACCTCCCAAATTAGAGAGGTATTAGCTATCGGAATAAAACCCAGTAAAGCGGTCACTTACATCAATCTGGCGGTTAAAATGTATCTGAAAGACGCCGTAGCAGGAGAGTATCCAAACTTAAGGATTGATTATAGCCAGGTTCTAATAGCTAATGGGCCCTATAAATATTTGGGTGAGCGGCATCGCGTGGTGTTGTCCTTATCTGGCCTTGGTTGCCTTTCCTGGCTGTGGCGTCCTGTTGGTTATCCTGAGGCTGAGGATTTAAGCTTATATCTCTTGATATATAATGCAACTGCCAAAACTATAGTCTATAAAGGTGTAGTTGGCCTGATAACCGATGCTAAGGCAGCGTTTACGATAACGCCATTTGAAAAAACTGATAAGCTGCAAGCCTGGGTTTTTGGTCTTGGAACAAAGGGGCGCCAGGTATCAGAGTCTGAGTATATTTCTAATATTGGTATTTTAGATTAAGGGGGTTATGGCAGCAGAACAATACCAACAAGAAGACGTAATGCCCATAGTGCTTATCACAATGAAACATATTGAAGCCATCTATCTGGCATGCGCCATGAAATATGCTATAAGATATCACTTTCCAGATTTAAATGGACTTGTTGATCTTAACCTGTGCGACCAGGCAACAATTGATCTGTGCCAACAGGCAGATCATCCAGTATGCAAAGTACTGTTTGATCTTGCCTGTCAATATTCTGCATGGGTACAAAATTATGTAAAGCCCCGTAACATCTGTGTAAACGAGCTGTATCAGAACCATTGGCTGCGGATACTTGCAGAAGATTTCAGATCGGTTTTTTTTGATGATCTGGTCCGTCAGGATGATGATGCCGATGAACTGGAAGTGATTGCCTTTAGTATTGCCCATGCTATGCACTGCTTGTGTGAACTGGTAATTTATGGACAAACTGATACCAGTTGCAAGGGTTTGCATGTAAGTTATAGAAAAACGGGCGACGGCAGGTGGATAGATTATGTTGGGTGTGAGAAAGCCGAAAACCACCTCGTTGCAGTACTGGCAGAAAAAGCTGCCGACGGATTTTATACCCTGGTTACACTTATGCACTCATAACAAGTAAATAGCCTCAAAAATATATTGTTAACTATTATTACCCTATAAACTTAAAACAAATAAAATCCATGAGTAAACAACCAAGCACTGATTTTGGACTAATAATCAGACATCTTAGAACACAGCGGGGGTGGTCGCTAGCCGTTATGGCAGATAAACTAAATATTTCTACACCAGCCTATTTCAAAATGGAAGATGGAACAACAAAGCCTAGCTTAGACAGGATAAAACAAATTTCGGAAGTGTTTTCCGTTCAGATTGCTGACCTTATTGTTACGTTTGATCCCAATATGGCTTTAGACCATGAAAGAGAAAGGGACCAATACAAGTTAACGATAGATAATATAAACCAGGCTTATACTGAGCTCCTGGCAAAGCATGTAGAACTTATAGGGCACGTTCGCGCAAACGGACTAAAATGGTAAACCTTTCTGATAGCCGACCGTCTCATTCCGAAAGGAGTGGGGCGGTTTTTTTTTGTGAAATCACCGGCCCTCTTATTACACCATTAGGACAGTTTTTTTCGCTGAAACTCGCTTCGCAAAATATTTCAGGTCAAAATTTGGCATTAATATATGTGTTCACTACTATTGTATTCTCTTGTCTAACCTTGTAATACCATAAAGGACATGATGAAGGTTTTTAGCCCCTGCAGCGGCCATGCTGTAGGGGCTTTTTTATTGCTGCCAGATTAGCCTGCTGCATGCATCCTCCCGTTGATGCCTTATATATTTATTTACAAATCGCGTTGTGTAGCGATTTAAATAAATCCTTTGAGGTGTGCTATTGACCTGTCGGAAGTTTGCATGCTCTTCAATCAAGTTTTTCTCTTCATTGGTCAGGTTATGACCATCGCTTGGTGCAATGGTCATATCATAATTTTGATTAGTACTCATATTCTCGCTATGCAACCAAAATCTACTGCAATGGCTGAAAGACATCCGCCAAATCTGACGGATGCCTACCCCAATCTTACAAATCATCAGTAAGGTACCTGCTGCGTTCAGCAATGGCAGATTTTGCCCATTGCTCCATTATTTTACGGGCTATGGCTATTGCTCTTTCCCCGTCTCCAGGAAATTGCGCAAAGCTTTCATTGATGGCAGATGCCATTTGCATAAAATAATGTTCTTCCAGGCTTTCATTAATCTGGCCTTTAAACTCTGGTGATTGAACCAGTTGAATAAAAAAGTAGGTGGCCAGTTTTTTAGTCCGGTCTTTGGTGGTAAAAAATAAAGGGTAAGAAACCTGGTCTGCAAAAGCCTGCAGCACTTCTTCTGGGGTTTGCTGTGAATAGTGGCACATTTGCGCAAACTCATTAGATACGTT
>Ga0247816_10000355_pt1 | contig 26852 bp, 26 predicted proteins | sample UWRJL209509C1_FD_179930 | JGI IMG/M metagenome (GOLD analysis project Ga0247816, IMG submission 179930) | Plant litter microbial communities from Arlington Agricultural Research Station in Wisconsin, United States - UWRJ-L209-509C-1 | ecosystem: Environmental > Terrestrial > Plant litter >...
CGCCGACGTCACCGTGGCCGAGATGGTCTCGGAGGAGCTGATGTTCGCCGGCCGGATCGGTCACCGCCGGGCCGTGGCTGCCGTGCTCAGCGACCTGCGGCTGACCGACCAGGCCCGGGCCAACCTGGCCGACCTCGCTCCCGATCTCCGCATCCGCCTGCTCACCGAACTGGCCGTGTTGCGGGGCGACGTGCGGGGCGTGGTGCTCACCTCCCCCGACCGGCACGGCGGCGACCCGCTGGGCTGGTGGCGAATCGCCGGCAGCCTCGCCGAGCGCGATTACGCCGTGCTCGTCATCGCCGGCGACGCCTCGGCCCACGCCATCGCCGCCCTCGACCCGTCCCCCCTCGACACCCCAACCGCCCACGAGCCGTTCGGAGCCCAGCTGTGAAGATTTTCGCCATGATCCGCGCCGAACTCGCCCGGCTGACCGCCACCACCATGTCCAGGGTCGCCCTCGTGGCCCTCATGCTCGTGCCGGTGCTCTACGGCGGGCTCTACCTCTGGGCCAACCAGGACCCGTACGCCGGTCTCGACCGGGTGCCGGTCGCCCTTGTCGTGGCCGACACCGGCGCCGACTTCGACGGCGAGGCCACCAACTACGGCGCCGACGTCGCCGAACAGCTCATCGACGACGGCACCTTCGACTGGCACACCGTCTCAGAAGACACCGCCGCGGCCGGCGTCGCCGACGCCAGCTACGACTTCAGCGTCACCATTCCTGCCGACTTCTCCAGCTCGATCGCGTCCTCGTCGACGGATGCCCCGCACCAGGCCACCATCACCCTCACCACCAACGACACCAACAGCTACCTCGCCTCCACCATCGGCAGCCAAGCCGCGCAGACCATCCGCGACGCCATCGTGGAACGGGTCAACGAGCAGGCCGCCGACACCCTGCTGATCGGGCTGTCCGACATCCGCTCGAGCCTGGTCGACGCGACCGACGGGGCCAGCCAGCTCACCGACGGCGCCACGACCGCGGCCGACGGTGGCAGTAGCCTCGCCGATGGCGCGAGCCAACTCGCCGACGGCACCGGAGACCTGGCCGACGGTGCCGGCAGCCTCGCCGACGGCACCGGGCAGCTCGCCGCCGGCGCCGGTCAGGTGGCCGACGGCACCAGCCAGGTCTCGGCCGGCGCGACCGCTCTCGCGGACGGCACCGGACAGCTCGCCGACGGGGCGACCGCGCTCTCGGCCGGCACCGGCACCCTCGCCGAGGGCGCCGGCCAGGTAGCCGACGGCACCAGCCAGGTCTCGGCCGGCGCGACCGCCGTCGCCAACGGCACCGATCAGCTGTCGAACGGCGCCGCCACCCTCGCGACCGGAGCCGGGCAGGTCTCCGACGGGGCCGGCTCGCTTCGGGACGGCACCGCGCAGCTGGCCGACGGCACCGCCCAGGTCTCCACCGGCGCCGCGAACCTGGCCGACGGCACGGCAACACTCTCGGCCGGCGCCGGTCAGGTGGCTGCGGCTGCCCAGCAGGTCGCCGACGGCAACGCCGCCCTCGCCACCGCCGCCGAGGGGGCCGGCAGCGTACTCACCGGCGCCTCCGCCGCGGTGGACACCGCCCGATCGAACCTCACCGACCAGCTGCGCGCGGCCGGGCTGACCGACGACCAGATCACGGCCGCCGTGGCCGCGCTCGACCCGCTCGACACCGCCGTGCAGAACGCAACCGCCGCCTTCAGCACCGCCGCCAGCGGCATCGGCGTGCTGGCCGACGGCAGCGCCACCCTCGCCACCGGGGCCGCCGGGGTCGCCGACGGCGCCAGCTCGGCCGCCGACGGGGCCGCGAACCTCGCCACCGGAGCCGCGTCCGCCGCCGACGGGGCCGCCACCGCGGCCACCGGCGCCGCCACCCTCGCCGACGGGGCGAGTCAGACCGCGGCCGGCGCCAGCACCCTGGCCGAGTCCCTGGCCACCGCCGCCGAGGGCACCCGCACCCTCGCCGCTGGCGCCGGCAGCGCCGCCGACGGGGCCGCCGCAGTCGCCGACGGCGCCGCGCAGACCCGTGACGGGGCATCCGCTCTGGCCGCGGGCGCCGGTGAGACCAACACCGGCGCCGGCACCCTCGCCGCCGGTGCCAGTCAGACCGCCGACGGCGCGAGCGCACTTCGCACCGGTGCCGCGACCGCCGCCGACGGGGCCGCCGCGTTGAGCACGGGCGCGAATTCGGCCCGGTCCGGCGCCGACACCCTGGCGACCGGGGCCTCCTCGCTCAGCGACGGCCTGGTCTCGCTCGAAGACGGCGCCGGCACGCTGCGGGACGGCCTGCAGAACGGTGTCGACAGCATTCCCGACACGGATGCCGCCACCCGCGACCTGCAGGGCTCCACCATCGCCGACCCGGTCGCCCTGCAGAAGGCGGCCGTGACCAGCGCGGGCACCTACGGCGCCGGCCTGGCCCCGTTCTTCGCCAGCCTGGCCGGCTGGATCGGCATCTACGCCCTCTTCCTGATCGTGAAGCCGGTCTCCCGCCGCGCCATCACCGCCCTGCACTCGCCGCTGAAGATCACCCTGGCGGGCTGGCTCACGCCCGGTCTGCTCGGCCTGCTGCAGATGGCCGCCCTGTTCGGCATCCTCACCGGGGTGCTGCACTTCGAGGTGCACAACCCGGTCGGCACCTACGCCATGATGGGCCTGGCCGCGCTCACCTTCGCCGCGATCATCCTGGCGTTGAACGTCTGGTTGGGCAGCGTGGGCCAGTTCGTCGGCCTGGTGCTGATGGTGATCCAGCTGGTCACCGCCGGCGGCACCTTCCCCTGGCAGACCCTGCCCGCACCGCTCGCGTTCCTGCACCACGTGATGCCGATGAGTTATGCCGTCGACGGCATCCGCCAGCTGATGTACGGCGGCAACCCGGCCACCGCGCTGAGCGACGCCGGCGTGCTACTGCTCTGGCTGACCGGCGCGCTGGTCTTCGCCGCGGTCGGGGTCGTGCGGATGACGCACTTCCGCACCCTGCGCGACCTCCGCCCCAGCCTGATCGGCTGACCCCACCATGGCTGGCCCACTTTCGCTAGTGCGCACGCCGAACAACTAGCAGAACTGGGCGAGTCATGGTGGGGACCTAGGCTGGGCGCACGCTATGGTTCCTGGCAGAAACCGACCACCTCACCGACGAGACGAGACGCCCGTGTCCCCTTCCCCCACCGCCGGGCTCGGCGCGTTCGCCGGACTGGTCGACGTGGCCCGCGCCGCCCGGCCGCTCTTCGGCGAGGACACCCCCTCGCCGGACGAGATCGCCCGCCGCCTGCGCCGTACCCTGGGCGTGTTGCCGCCACCGGTCACGGCCGAGGTGACCGAGCACATCCGCTGGTCGCGTGACGGTGTGGATGGTGTCGAGCTGAGCTGGGAGACCGGGTTCGGTCCGCGCAGCCACGGGTGGTTACTGCGGCCGGCCGGGGAAACCGCGGCGCTGCCGGGGGTGCTGGCGCTGCACTGCCACGGCGGCATGAAGTTCTTCGGCAAGGAGAAGATCGCCGACGGTCCAACCGGCGGCGTCCCCGCTCCGATCAAGGCGTTCCGGGACCGGTGTTACTCGGGTCGTGCGGTGGCCGACGAGCTCGCCCGGGCCGGGCACACCGTGCTGGCCCACGACGCGTTCGGCTGGGGCAGCCGGCGGTTCCCGGTGGCCGGGATGCCCGCACAGAGCGAACGGATCGCCGCCCTCGACCTGGAGGCGGCCGCGCGGGCCGGCGTTTCGATGTCGGAGTCGGAGGAGTACGACATCCACGCCGGCGCGTTCGAGGACAAGCTGGCCAAGACCCTCGGGGTGCTCGGCACCTCCTGGGCCGGGCTGATCGCCCGGGAGGACCTGCTCGCCCTGGACGTGCTCGCGGCCCGACCCGAGACCCGCGCGGGCGACCCGGCGCTGCTGGGCTTCTCCGGCGGCGGCGCCAGGGCCGCTGTGGTGTCGGCTCTCAGCGACCGGGTCGCGGCCACCGTCGTGATCGGCATGATGTCGACCCTGGCCGAGCTGGTCGAGAGCAACCTGCACGACCACAGCTGGACGCTGCTGAGCCCGGGGATCGGCACTGTCGCCGATCTGCCGGACATCGCCGGCAGTCGGGCACCGCGCCCGCTGTTCGTCGGCTACGGGACCATTGACCCGCTGTTCCCGCTGGCCGGCATGCGCGCCGCGCACGACGCACTCAGCCGGCGATACGCCGGCACGGATGCCTACCGCGGCGTGTTCCGGGACGCCCCGCACGCCTTCGATGCGGCCCTGCAGGTCGCCGCGATCCGGTTCCTGCACGAGGTGTTCGCGTGAGCGCCGGCCGGGCCCCTGGCGAGGCCCGGCCGTGCGCGGGTCACGAGACCTAACGCAGCTCTGGTTCTTCCACCGGCTCGTCTACCGCGGTGTCGCCTCCGGCGGCCGGGGTGGGCTGGGCCCGGTGCGCGGTCTGCAGCGCTTCGGCCTCGGCTCCACCGACGGCCTCACCCCTGGCGACCATGCCGGCCACATCGGAGAGCGGGATCTGCTTGAGGAACAGCGAGAGCACGAACGCGATCCCGATGAACGGCAGCAGGAACCAGAACACCGGCGCGAGGGCATCCGCGTAGGCGACGACGATGCCGTCCCGCACCGCGTCGGGCAGCGCGTTGAGGGTCTGCGGGTCGATCGAGGAGGTCGCGGCATCGGCATCCGCTGCGCTGGCGCCGGCGCTGGTGAACACGCCCCGCAGGTTCTCGGTGAGACGGTTGGTGAAGATGGTGCCGAACACGGCCACGCCGAGAGCCGCACCGACCTCACGGAAGTAGTTGTTCGTGCTGGTCGCGGTGCCCACCATCGACGGGTTGACCGAGTTCTGGGCCACCAGAACGACGACCTGCATGATCAGGCCGAGACCGGCGCCGAAGATGAACAGGAACACGCAGATCAGCCAGATCGGCGTCTCGGCGGTGAGCGTGGTCATCAGCACCATCGCGAGGGCCGTGAGCACCGTGCCGATCACCGGGAACATCTTGTACCGGCCGGTTTTGGTGATGGCGATACCGGAGGCGATCGAGGTTCCGATCAGGCCGGCCATCATCGGCAACATCAGCAGACCGGATGCGGCCGCCGACGTCCCGGAGGACATCTGCAGGAAGGTGGGCACGAAGCCGATCGCGGAGAACATGCCGAGCCCGAGGGTGAGGCCGATCAGGGTCGCGTTGACGAAGGTGGGGTTCTTGAACAGCGACAGCGGGATGATGGGGTCCTTCGCCCGCGCCTCTGTGATGACGAAGAGGATGGCGGCGAGGACCATGCCGGCACCGAACAGCCAGGTCTCGATGGCTTCCCAGCCGTGGCTGGCGTTGCCGCCGAAGTCGGTGAAGAAGATCAGGCAGGTGGTGAACGCGCTGAGGAACACGACGCCGAGGATGTCGATCGGCTGGGTGGCCTTCTTGCTGGGCAGTCGCAGGGTGAACCAGGCGATCGCGAAGGCGATGATGCCCACCGGGATGTTGATGTAGAACGCCCACTGCCAGGTGAGGTGGTCGACGAAGAAGCCACCGAGGAGCGGGCCGCCGACCGCGGCGAGGCCGAAGACGGCGCCGAGCGGGCCGAGGTACTTGCCGCGCTCGGAGGCCGGCACGATGTCGGCGATGATCGCCTGGGAGAGGATCATCAGTCCACCGCCGCCGAGGCCCTGCACGGCACGCCAGACGACGAGCTGGGTGAAGTCACCGGCGAAGGCGCATCCCACCGAGGCGATGGTGAACAGTGCGATCGCGATCAGGAACAGGTTGCGCCGGCCGAGCACGTCACCGAACTTGCCGTAGACGGGCATCACGATGGTGGTCGCCAGCAGGTACGCGGTGGTGAGCCAGACCTGGTGCTCGACGCCGCCGAGCTGGCCGACGATGGTGGGCATCGCGGTGGAGACGATGGTCTGGTCGAGGCTGGACAGGAGCATGCCGGCGATCAGGGCGCCGAAGATGATCCAGATGCGCCGTTTGGTGAGGAGCAGCGGCTCCGCGGAGGTAGCGGTCACGAAATGTTGCCTTTCAGGGGGTGGGTTCGGCCAGCACGGTGCGGAATGCCGCGAGCGAGGTGGTCAGGATTGTGGCGAAGTCGTCGGTGTTGGCCGGGTCGATGAACCGCTGAGCGGATGTCTGCATGAGGATGGCCATGATGCTGACGACGGCGGCGGCCCGCGGGTCGTTCTCGTCGACGCCTTCGCGCCGGGCGATGAGAGCGCGGATCTGGCGCTCACGGTCCCGGGTGACACCGATGAATCGGGCCAGCAGGCGCGGCTCGCGCTCGAGCGCGGCCATGAGATCAGCGTGCGCCTGCGCATCGGCGTCGTCGGACTCGATGTGCGCCACGGCCAGGTCGACCAGGTCCTGCAGGGCGCGCGGCCAGCTGCCGGGCTGCCCGGCCAGGAAGGCCTCGGTCAAGAACTCGAAGTCGCTCTCGGTGTTTCCGCCGATGACGGCGTCTTCCTTGGTGGCGAAGTAGTTGAAGAAGGTGCGCCGGGAGATGCCGACCTGGTCGCAGACCTCCTCGATGGTGAATCCGGCCAGACCGCGTTCGGCGGTCAGCCGGCGGGACACCGCCGTGAGATCAGTGGCGGTCCGGCGCATCCGTTGTTCGACGCGGGTAGGAGTTGCACTATCGGACATAGAGTGCAGCTTTGCACTATTGCCGACAAAGTGCAAGCGCCCGTGGCGTAGTCGTGCCGGAACGATCCGAATACGGTGGCGCCGTCGACCGAGGCAGGAGGAATACCCGTGGGCTACGTCATCCTGGTCGTGGGCGCGGCGGCGCTGGTGCTCGCCGGCTATACCCTCGGCCAGGCCATCTCCGGCTGAGCCGCTAGACCGGCGATTCCTGGTGCGCGGCGATCGACCAGCCGCCGTTGCTCTCGTCGAAGAGGTAGGTGGTCGACATCTGCTGGTCGGTGCTGGTGTCACCCCGCCAGGTGGTCGACCGGTAGACCAGCACGCCGGCGTGCTCCCCCAATCGGATGACGGCGGGCTCGTGCAGTTCGTAGCGGTCGAGCGGTGCCGCAGCGGAGAGCGCGGCGCGCACCTGATCGCGGCCCAGCACGGCACCCGGCAGGATGAGCAGCGCATCGGCGGTCATGGTGCGCTGGTAGTAATCACCACCCCGGCCGGCGAGGATCGCGCGCCAGCCCTCGTGGGCTTCGTGCAGGAGTCTGGCAGGGAGATCATCGGTGATCACAGTCATGACACCACGCTAGACCTCGATGGATGCGCCGCGTCAGAATTTATGCTGCAGGATCCAGGCGTGCATGGTGACCGCCGCCGCGGCGGAGGCGTTGATCGACCGGGTCGAGCCGAACTGACTGATCTCCACCAGGGCGTCACCGGCCGCCACGGCCTCCGCGGAGAGGCCAGGGCCCTCCTGGCCGAACAGGAGCACACAGCGCGCGGGGAAGGTGAAGGTCTCCATGATCACGCTGCCGGGCAGGTTGTCGATCGCGATGATTGGCAGGTTCTCGCTGTGCGCCCAGGCCACGAAGGCGGCGACATCGGGGTGGTGCATCACGTGCTGGTAGCGGTCGGTGACCATGGCGCCACGCTTGTTCCAGCGCTTGCGCCCGACGATGTGCACGGTGTCGGCGCCGAACGCGTTGGCGCTGCGCACGATCGAGCCGATGTTCATGTCGTGCTGCCAGTTCTCGATCGCCACGTGGAACGGGTTGCGGGTCTCGTCGAGGTCGGCGACGATCGCCGCCATTTTCCAGTACCGGTACCGGTCGATCACATTCCGGGTGTCGCCGCGTTCCAGCAGGTCCGGGTCGTAGAACTCCTCCTCCGGCCATTCCCCCTGCCACGGGCCGACGCCATTGGTCGACAACTCGGGCGTGGGATTCAAGGATTCGGACACTGCACAACCGTATCCGCTCGCGGCGCGCCGTCACCCACCCAGCTTCCCTTCACCTTCGATTCGCTACCCTTGTGCCCAGGGTGCGCATAGTCGGCGGCTCACGCGGGCTCTCCCGTGCCTGAAGCCGACACCATCCGATCGAGACCGTGACTATGACCCCGACCGGAAGGCACCAGCATGCACCCCCTACTCTTCGGGATTGATTTCCTCGACTCCGAGTGGCTGATCAACTGGTTCGGCCCGTTCGTGCTGCTCGGCGTCGCCACCGTGGTCTTCGTCGAGACCGGCTTCATCGTGCTGTCCTTCCTCCCCGGCGACTCCCTGCTGTTCACCGTGGGCCTGCTCACCGCCACCGGCATCGTCCCCGTGCCCATCTGGGTGACCTGCGCGATCATCTTCGTCGCCGCGTTCGCCGGTGATCAGCTGGCCTACGGGATAGGTCGAAAAGCCGGGCCGGCGGTCTTCGCCCGGGAACAGAACCGGTTCTTCAACCCGAAGAACGTGGAACGCACCAACGCCTTCTTCGTCAAGCACGGCGGCAAGGCCGTCATCATCGCCCGGTTCCTGCCCGTCTTCCGCGCCTTCGTGCCGCTCGCCGCCGGCGTCGGGAGGATGAGCTACAAGACCTTCGTCACCTTCAACCTCATCGGCGCATTCGCCTGGGGCGTCGGCCTCACCCTGGTGGGCTACCTGCTCGGCCAGATCCAGTTCGTCGCCGACTACTCCGAATACTTCATCATCGCCATCGTGCTGCTCTCGGGCATCCCGATCCTCACCGAGCTCGCCAAGGCCGGCCGGGAGGCCATGCGCAACCGGGGCAAGGCCACCGTGCCCGCCGTCACCCTGCCCGAAGACATCACAGAAGACACCATCGAGGCCAAGGACTAGTCCGCTTCAGTCGCGGGCGAGCAGGGCAGACCCCAGCTCGCTGCGGAAGTACAGCACGCTGTGGCCGTAGCGGGTCGACGTGACCAGACCACCGTCGCGCAGCGCCCGCAGGTGCTGATTGACAGCGGATGCCGACACGTCGAACCGCAGACCCAGCTCGGTGGACGAGGCCGGCTCGGCCAGCGCGAGCAGCAGCGCCGTGCGGGTGCGGCCGAGCAACGCCGACACCGCGCCGATGGTGACCGGATTCTCGGTCTGCCACATCACCCCCTGGCCGCGGGCGGAGTAGAGGATCAGCGGCGGCTCGTCACCGCCGAGCGGAACCGACGCCCGGTTCGCGAACATGGTGGGCACCAGGGTCAGTCCCCGGCCGCGTGCCGGCACCACCCAGGGGTGCAGGTCTCGGTTGCGCACCGTGACCACGTTGTCGGCGAACGACACCTCCGGCGCGATCTCGTTCAGCATCATCGCGAGGCCGCCGTGGGCGATCCGGCGGCCACGGTGCACGATGTCGGCCTGCAGAATGCTGCGCATCCGCGGCCAGTGCGGCTGGAAGGCACGCTCCCAGTAGTCGCCGAGCACCGTCACGATCCGTTGCAGGGCCGCAGCGGGAGTTCCCCGGAACGACGGCGGAACGCTGCCGTGCAACTCTTCGAGCTGCCCCAGCACCCCGCGCGGGTCCAACCGTCCGAGTGCGGCCAGTTCCTCCGGCAGTCTGGTCAGCGGCGAGGACGGTCGGGGGTTGAGAAAGTCGGGTGTCCAGAGTCGATCGTTGATGAGTCCGAGCAGCACGTCGACGTCGACCCCGGTCCGCGCTGCGTCGGTGCGCGCCAACCACGGGGCCTGCAGCGGATACCGCTCGGGTTCCTTGAGCGCCCGCAGCGACAGACCCATCTCGCAGAGCGGGGAGACGCCGAACTTGATGTCGCCGACATCCGCTTCGGTCAGCTCGTAACGCAACATGAAGCCCTACGCTACATAAGTTCTCCGGGCCGCGCGTCCCTGGCATAACTGATGGGTGTCCACCACTCCCGCGTCACCGCCCACCGGTCAGATTCCCGTACTGCCGCAGGGCGACCGTGCCGCCACGCTGGGGCCGGTCGCGACAGGACCGTGGCGGCGCCTGACCGACCCGTTCGGGGAGCCGGTGCTGCGCATCCTGGCAGCGTCGGCGCTGGTGAGCACGCTCGGTCGCGGCGTCTTCTTCACCCTCACGGTGCTGTACTTCACCCTGATGGTGGGCCTGACCACGGCCGAGGTGGCGATCGTCCTCACGATCTCGAGCGCGGTGGGCGTGCTCACCGGGCTGCTCGGCGGGCAACTGGCCGACCGGGTCAGCTCCCGCCGGTTGCTCTTCTGGCTTGTTCTCGTCGAGGGCATCGCCCTGATCCTGTACGCGTACACCACCACATTCGGCACCGTGCTGATGATCGCCTGCGTCGTCACTGGCGCCGACCGGGCCTCTTACAGCGCGCGCTCGGCGATCATCGCGCGCGCGTTCACCGGCCAGGGTCGGGTCGGCGCCCGGGCCATCCTGCGCACCATCACCAACGTGGGCATCGCGCTCGGGTCCGCGGCAGCGAGCATCCCTCTGCTGATCGGCACCGCGGACGCCTACCGCGTCGCCATCGTGCTGGCCGGGACCGCCACGATCCTGAGCACCGTGCTGCTCTGGCGGTTACCGGCCCGGGTCGATGCACCCAAACGGATGCCGGAGGCGGCCGGTCCGGCCCGTCCGGTCGCCGGCCGGTCGCCGTTTCGCGACCCGCGCTATCTGACACTGACGGCCCTGTCCGGCCTGTTCGGCATCCAGTTCGGATTGGCCGAGATCGGTCTGCCGCTCTGGGTGGTCAACTTCACCCAGGCGCCGACGGTGATGGTGTCGGTGCTCCTGATCGTGAACACCGTGCTGGTGATCGCCTTCCAGATCCCGCTCAGCCGTGGCACCCATGATGTGCGCCGGGCGGGAAACGCGGTGGGGCTCGCCGGCCTGCTGATGGTGGGCGCCTGCCTCGTCTACGCCGGGTCTGGCACGGTTCCGGCCGTGGCCGCGATCGTGCTGCTGGTCGTGGCCATGCTGCTGCACACCTTCGCCGAGGTGCTGTCGTCGGCGGGCACCTGGGGGCTGAGCTTCGAGCTGGCCGAACCGGCGCGGGCGGGCGCCTATCAGGGCGTCTTCTCGATGGGCTTCTCGCTCGGTGCGATGGCCGCGCCCCTGGTCATCACCTTCACCGTGCTCACCCATGGGACGCTGGGCTGGATGCTGCTGGCGGCGCTGTTCCTCGGCTCCGCGGCCGGCATCGTGCTGATCGCCCGGCGGCATCGTGCCGCGGATCTTTCGGTTCGCCTAAATACTCACTAACATTTAGGCATGCCTCAATCTTCACCGACCGGCAGCGCTGCCGTCACGGCCGACACCCGGCCCAACGGCACCCGTGCGGTCACGTCCACCCGGCTGGTCTGGTTGCTGGGCCCGGCGCTGGTGGCCGGGGTGGCCTACCTCGACCCGGGCAACGTGGCCAGCAACATGACCGCCGGCGCCCGGTACGGCTATCTCCTGGTCTGGGTGGTGGTCGCCGGCAACGTGATGGCATGGCTGATCCAGTACCTCTCGGCCAAACTCGGCATCGTCACCGGCACGAGCCTGCCCGAGATTCTGGGGGTGCGCATCCGTCGCCCGTGGGCCCGCCGGTTGTACTGGCTGCAGGCGGAGCTGGTAGCGATGGCCACAGACCTGGCCGAAATCATCGGCGGGGCGGTGGCGCTCTACCTGCTCTTCGACCTGCCGCTCCTGGCCGGCGGCGTGATCACCGGGGTGATCTCGATGCTGGTGCTGACGGTGCAGACCCGGCGCGGGCCGAAACCGTTCGAGCGGGTGATCGTGGCCCTGCTGCTCATCATCACGGTGGGCTTCACCGCCGGGGTGTTCTTCTCGCCGCCCGACCCGGCCGGGCTGGTGGGCGGCCTGGTACCGCGCTTCGAGGGCACCGACTCGGTGCTGCTCGCGGCGTCGATTCTGGGTGCCACGATCATGCCGCACGCGATCTACGCGCATTCCGCGCTCACCCGGGACCGGTTCCCGATGCAGGAGGGGGCCGCGGCCACCCGCCGGCTGCTCTGGGCGACCCGCTGGGATGTGAGCATCGCCATGCTGATCGCCGGCACCGTGAACCTGGCGATTCTGCTGCTCGCGGCCTCGGCGCTGCAGGGCGTGGCGGGCACCGACACCCTCGAGGGGGCGTACTCGGCGCTGGATTCGACGCTCGGCCCGCTGGTCGCGACCATCTTCGCCGTCGGCCTGCTGGCGTCTGGTCTCGCCTCCACCTCGGTGGGCGCGTACGCCGGCGCCGAGATCATGCACGGCCTGCTGCACGTGCGCATCCCGCTGCTGCTGCGCCGCCTGGTCACCCTCATTCCCGCGCTGGTCATCCTCGGTGTCGGCTTCGACCCCACTGAGGCGCTGGTGCTGAGCCAGGTGGTGCTGTCGTTCGGCATCCCGTTCGCACTCATCCCGCTGGTCTGGTTGAGCGCGCAACGCGGGGTACTCGGTGACTACACCAACCGCTGGTTCACCACCGCGGCCGGCGCCCTCGCGGCGGCGCTGCTGGTGGCGCTGAACGTGGTGCTGCTGGTGTTGGTGCTCAGCGGGTCGTGACGGGCTGGCTATCGTGGACATGACCGGAACGACGAAGGAGACCGAGCGGTGAAGCGCAGCACACCGGCCGAAGAGGACTACCTCAAGACCATCTACGCGCACACCGAGTGGCAACCGGAACCGATCACACCCAAGGCACTCGCCACCCGACTGGGCATCGCTCCGTCGTCGGTGACCGAGATGGTGAAGAAACTCGCCGCCGCCGGGCTGATCACCCACGTGCCGTACGGCCCGCTCGCCCTGACGCCGGCCGGCCGACTGCGCGCGACCGCGGTGGTGCGCCGGCACCGACTGATCGAAACCTGGCTCGTGCGCGAGCTCGGCTACGGCTGGGACGAGGTGCACGACGAGGCCGAGGTGCTCGAGCACGCCATCTCCGACCGGCTGCTCGAAGCCATCGACCGGCACCTCGGTCGGCCGGCGACCGACCCGCACGGCGACCCCATTCCCGACGCTCACGGTGACGTGCCGCGGTCGCCCGCTGTGCTGCTGGCGGATGCCTCCCCCGGCCACACCGCGCCGGTGCTGCGGGTCAGTGATCGCGACCCGGCGCTGCTGCGGGAGCTCGCCGACGCCGGCATCGGGCCGGGAACCGAACTGGCCGTGGTGGATGCGACGACGGTGCGGCTTCCCGGTGGGGCGCTGCATCCGCTCAGCCCCGCCGCCGCGGCGATGATGTGGCTGGCCGAGTAGCGCTGCCGCCGAAACCCGGTCGGTCGCCGCTCAGCCCGCCCCGTTAGTCTGGAAGGGCCGAAGCACACGCGTCGCACATGGAGGCGTACCACCGGCTGACACCAACAGAAGGAGCGAGTCTTTGAGAACCCGTGACGAGATCGAATGCTGGCTCACCGACATGGACGGCGTGCTGGTGCACGAAAACCACGCCCTGCCCGGCGCGGCCGAGCTGCTGCAGCAGTGGACCGATGCGGGCACACCCTTTCTGGTGTTGACCAACAACTCGATCTTCACCCCGCGCGACCTGTCCGCCCGACTGCGGTCCTCCGGCCTGATCGTGCCCGAAGAGCGCATCTGGACGTCCGCGCTGGCGACGGCCGACTTCCTCAAGCAGCAGAGCCCCGGCGGCACCGCCTTCGTGATCGGCGAGGTGGGTCTGACCACCGCCCTGCACGAGGCCGGCTTCATCATGACCGAGACCGACCCGGACTACGTGGTGGTCGGCGAGACGCGCAACTACTCGTTCGAGGCCATCACCAAGGCCATCCGCCTGCTGCTCAAGGGTGCCAGGTTCATCGTGACCAACCCGGACGCCACCGGCCCGAGCGCCGAGGGGCCGATGCCGGCCACCGGGGCCATCGCCGCCCTGATCACCAAGGCCACCGGCATGGAACCGTACGTGGTGGGCAAGCCCAACCCGATGATGTTCCGTTCGGCGATGAACCGCATCGGCGCGCACTCGGAGAACACCGGCATGATCGGTGACCGGATGGACACCGACATCGTCGCCGGCATCGAGGCGGGCCTGCACACCGTGCTGGTGCTGACCGGGATCAGCGACACCGCGGAAATCTCCCGGTACCCGTTCCGGCCGGACGAGATTCTCGACGGCGTGCACCAGCTGCTGGCGACGGAACCGATCGAGTCCGACGCGATCTGATCATCCGCTTGGGAACGGACTCATGCGGCCGGTGTTCCGGGCGCATGAGTCCGTTCTGTTGTGTGGTCGCTGGTCGATCGCGCGGATGCGCGGTCAGGCCACCGGTGCGAGGCTCGTGTCGAGCGGCTCACCGGATGCCCGGTTGGCGAAGCAGTAGAAGTACCGTTCCCCGGTGTTCCACTGTTCGGCGACCGGGTAGCTGCCCTGCAGCTGCACGTCGTCGTAGGCGCCGGCGGCCTCGAAGTTGATCACGCCGGGCGCGCTGCAGAGCAGGTTGATCTGCCCGGCCAGGCCCTCTTCGCCGGGGTACGCGGCCCCGGTTTCACCCTCGAGAATGCCTCGGTAGACCAGCTGGGCGGCGTGCGGGGCGGCGCAGTCGACAACCGTGAACTCTTCATCCCACGGCGACCCGTAGGGGTCGATGCACTCGCCGCCGAACATGGTGTCCCACGCGTGCACACCCACCGGCTGGGTGGCGGTCGGGTCTGGCTTCGGTGTCGGCGTCGGCGTGGGTTCGGCGGCCTCCGTCGCCACCTCTGACGCGGTGTCGGTCGGTACGGCAGCCGGGGTGCCGAAGAGGCTCTGACCGAGGAAGAACAGACCGATGATCACCAACACGGCGAGCACACCGCCTGCGGCCCAGAGCAGAACCTTTGTCGGCGGCTTGCGCGGCGGGCCGCCGGCGGTGGCGTCACCGCGGGGCGAGGAGGCCGGCGTGCCGGGTCCGCCGGCGCCGGGCTGCGGGGTGGCAGCAATGGAGCGGGTACGGCCGGCGGCTGACGCGCCCGCGGCAGCCGGGAGCCCGCCCGAATTCGTGGTGATGTTCGTGTCATCGGTGCGGGGGGTCGGTGCAGTGCTGGCGGCCGGGGCTGCTGCTGCGCTCGCGAGCGGAACCGGAACACCCGTTCTGGTGCGACCCTGGCCCGCAGCGGCCTCCTCCTCGACGGTGGGGACCAGTCGGGACGGGGCCGGGGTGGTCCACCACGGTGCCGGGTCGTCACCCGCGCCCGAGCGCCGGGGTGCTGCGGGAGTGCGGGTGAGCGGCTCGGCGGGTGTCTCCGCGGTCACGCCGGCCGACGTGGCGGCGGACGGGTTTCCCCGAGGGGCGTCACCCGTGGCCGGGACCGGCGCGGCTGGCGCAGGCGCGGCCGCCGGGGTAGAGGGGGAGGATAGCGCCGGCGGAGCGGATGCGGACGACGCGTCGCGGGCCGCGACCGCGGGGTCGGGCTCGTTGGTGGGGGTGAGCCCCCAGACGAAGCCGGCCACGGGAGCAACCGCCTCGGTGTCTCCGACGTCGGCATTCGTGTCGGTGTCGCTGGCGCGGAGCGAGTCCCGGCCGTCGTCGGTGCCGATCGACACCACATCCGTGAAGCGCAGGTCGCGCGGAGCGGCGGATTCCGGCGCATCCACCGGCAGCACGGAGGGCTCGTCGGAGACCGGCAGGGAGCGGGACGACACCGGCGGACCGACGACGGGCGCGGCTGCTACCGGTTCGGCGGAGGGAGGCTCCACGAAGGTGGGCACAAACGCGACCGGTTCGGACTCGGCCGGCTCGGACTCGGCCGGCTCGGACTCGGCCGGCTCGGGCTCGGACAGTTCAGGCTCGGACGGTTCAGGCTCGACCGGAGCGGAGAAGATGGGCTCGACCGGAATCGACGCGGCCGACACTGGGACGGCAGGGATCACCGCGACCGGTAGCGCTTCGTCGGGTTCGTCGGCGACGGTCGGCTCGGCCGGCCCGGATTCAGGAGCGGGCTCGTCCGGAGTGGAGTCGTCCGGGGTCTGTGCAGTGGATTCGGCAACCGGCTCCGCAGCGGGCTCCGTGGACTCAGCGGGCGCGGTTACGACCGGAACCGGCGGCGAGGCGTCAGGCTCGACCGTGACGGGCACAGCGGCGGCCGGCTTGAAATAAGGCGACTCGGCCGAGGCATGTTCGATCCCGGTCGGTTCGGCACTGGCGGGCTCTTCCGGCAGCGGCACCGGCGTCACGATCGGCAAGGCGACCGTGGGCGCCTCGTCCTCAAGGTCGGGCTCGGTGGGGGCCGCGTCGACCGTCTTTGCGGGCGGGCTGACCGGTGGCACAACCGGCAGTGCCACCGTCGGAGCGTCATCTGCCGCGGGTGCGGCGTCGACGATCGGCAGCGCCCGAGTCCGGGCATCCGCTTCGCCATCGGCATCGGCATCGGCTTCGCCGTCGGCATCCGCTTCGCCATCGGTAGGAGCTACCGCCGGGCTGGCGACGGCCGGCTTGGCGACATGCTCGGCGGGCGCCTCCCCGGTACGGTCGGTGTGGTCGGCGGATTCGTCGGCGTCCTCATCATCGGCGCCGTCATCGTAGATCTCGGCGCCGAGCTGCGCAGCGAGCCAGTCGATGCCGAGAGTCTCGTCGTCGTCTTTTCCGTCGCGCGCGTCTGGCACTAGTTCAGCCCCAGGTCCTCGAGGCCGATGGCAGCAAAGTACGTGTAGCCGGCCTCTTCGATCACTTCGCGGGCTCCGGTGTTACGGTCGACGACCACAGCGACGCCGGCGATGATGGCACCTACCTTGAGCAGGGCGTCGATCGCGGCCAGCGGCGATCCGCCAGTGGTCGAGGTGTCTTCGAGCACGATGACGCGCTTGCCGTTGAGGTCCGGGCCCTCCACCTGGCGGCCGCGGCCGTGGTCCTTGGGTTCCTTGCGCACGACGAAGGCGTCATAGGCGAGGCCCCTGGCGGCACCCTGGTGCAGAATCGCGGTGGCGACGGGATCGGCGCCCATGGTCATGCCGCCGACGGCCACCACATCGGGCACATCCGCGATGAGGTCGATCATCACCTGGCCGATCAGCGGGGCGACGCGGTGGTCAAGACTGACCTTGCGGAGGTCCACGTAGTACGTGGCCTTCTTGCCGCTGGTGAGGGTGAAGTCCCCGTGGAAGACGGCCTCGGCCGAGATGTGGTCGATGAGCTGCTTGCGTGTATCCGTCACAGCACTAACTTTATGCCACTCATCGGCCCGGCGTCCCTCCAGCGCGGGACTCGGGGCCGACGACGACTAGAAGCTGCGAACGAACTTGCGGGTGGGAACGCGGCCGTAGCCGTCGTTGGTCACGGCGACGGCGGTCGCGGCGATGGCGCCGGCAGAAATAACGGAGATGAGGATCATGAAAACGAACACTGAAGTGCCTTTCGAAGGAAGTGGATGGCCGGGTGACCATGGACTTGCATCCGGTTTCCGACATCACTATTCGACCACCGACAACCTTTCAGCACAATCGCATAGTTCTGTACGGACAATGTAGGTTGGCTACATGGATGTGCAGCGTCTCGAACTCCTCCGCGAGCTGGCCGAGCGCGGCAGTGTCACCGCCGTCGCCCGGGCCACCCACCGCACTCCCTCGGCGGTTTCGCAACAGCTGAAGGTGCTCGAACGTGAGGCCGGCCTGCCCCTCACCGAGCGCAGCGGTCGCGGTATGGTGTTGACGGATGCCGGCCGGGCGTTGGCCGCGAGCGCCACCGATATCGCCGTGGCTCGGGAACGTGCCACGGCGGTCTGGGACACGTTCCGCAACCACGCCACCGGCGACGTCAGCCTGGTCACCTTTCCCACCGCCGGACAGATGCTTCTGCCGGGGGTGCTGCAGGATCTGGCCGAGCTGGACGGCCTGGCCGTGCACTGCACCGACATGGACCCAGAGCTCAGCGACTTTCCGGCGCTCACCTCGGAGTACGACATCGTGCTCGCGCACGGCATGCGCGGTCAACTCGGCTGGGGCGGCCGCGGGCTAACCTCGGTGCCGCTGATGACCGAACCGCTCGACGTGGGTCTACCGGCTGACCACCGCCTGGCCGGCCGGGTCTCGCTGGGTGCCGCCGATGTGATCGGGGAGAACTGGATCGGCGTGCCGACCGGGTATCCGTTCGAGCGCATCCTGCACGACATCGAGCAGCAGACCGGCGGCCGGGCACAGGTGTCGCAGCGGTTCGCCGACATGCGCCTGATCGAATCGTTCATCATGGCGGGGCTGGGCATCGCCCTGGTGCCGCGGTACACCTCCGGCGGCAACCAGCCCGGCCGGATGGTGCTCAAACCGCTGCGCGGGTTCGACGCGGAGAGGCAGATTGTGGCGCTGATGCGACCGGACCGCGCCGAACGGCTCGCCGTGCGCACCGTGGTGGATGCGCTGCGCTCCCGGGCGGCGCAGGTGCAGGCCGAACACGCCGCCGCTGCCGGCTGACCTCGCCTGCCCGCCCCCGCCGCGGCATAGGCTGACCGGATGGCTGACATCGAGTGGACCCTCTGCTGGGAGGCCGACCTGTCGACCGCCGACCACACCGCCCTGGCGGCTCTGTTCGCGCGGTACTACCCGGAGGAGCAGGCAACCTTCACCGGCGCGCGCAGCTGGATGAGCGCCCGCCCCGAAGCTCGGGTGATCGGCTACGACGAGGGCCGGCCGGTGGCGCACATCGGCTTCGTGCGGCGGATGCTGCGGGTCCAGTCCGGTGGGTCGCTCCAGGTGGGAGACGTGGGCCTGGTCGGGGTCGACCCGGACTACCAGGGCACCGGACTGGGCCGCCGGCTGCTCGCCGAAACCACGGCACGGCTGACCGAGCTGAGCCTGCCGTTCGGGTTTCTCACCTGCGCCGCGTCGGTCGTCCCGTTCTACGAGAAGGGCGGCTGGCGGCAGGCCGGCGGCCAGGTCACCCGCATGCTCGGCCTGGATCATTCCCCCGAGGAGTACACCGGGCCGGCGATGGTGCTGCCGGTGACGGCACCGTTCGGCGAGTGGCCGGCAGGCCAGACGGTCATCCGCGACGGCCTCGAGGTGTAGACCGGCCAGAATCCTGGCCCGGTCAGCCGCCGTACTGCGCGCTGATCGTGATCGAGCTGCCGTTGTCGTTGCACGTCGCGGTGGTGAAATTGAGGGCCACGTCCATGCTGGTGGGCGGCTGGTGGTTCGACAGGTACCCTGGCACCACCTCTGGCGCCGTGAGACCGGCCCGAATGATCGGCGCCTGCATCCCGATCAGACCGGTCGCCGTCGTCTCCAGCTCGGTCGCCACCAGCACGGCCTCGTCGATCTGCGCCTGCCAGGCCTCGGCCGTCACCGCGCCGGCGTCGACGCCCGCGTCGGCGTTGTAGATCAGCGACAGCATGGTGGACATCTCCGCGCAGGCGGCGGCGATGGCGGCGTCCGGGCTGAACGCCTCGGCGCTGAACTCGGCGGAGAGCGAGAAGTGCGAGTCCTCCGGCAGGGTCACCGAGAGCATCAACGGGCCGGTGCCCTCCAGCGGCAGCCGGTAGCTTCTGGTTCCCTCGCAACCTCCGCTGCGGTCGCTCGACAGGGCCGCGACCAGGCTGATGGTGAAGTAGCTGTCCTTGCCGAGACAGGCGAACTCCACCTGCAGTGATTCGGCGCCCTCTGGCACGTCGAAACTCTCCTCCGCACCGCCCACCCCGGTCATCGACACGGCCGACCACTCGGCACTGTCCACGGCGTCGGTAGTGGATGCGACGGGCGTGGGCCCATCCGTCGGTGCCGCCTCGGTACAGCCCGTCAACGACAGCGCTGCCGCCAGCACCCCGGCCGCGCATGCCAACAGGGCAGATTTCGAGCGACGCATGATTCCCCCAGATCCGGCACCCGCAACGGGCGCCCGCACGACCCCCGTGCAGGCCCGACTCTACCTTCTGCCGCGATCCGCTGGCCGCCTCGGCCCGGCCCCGGGCCGAAGGCGGTCAGGCTCTACCGTGCGATACCCGGGTGCGGCGCGAGAGCGAGTCGACGATGACCGCCAACAGGAGCACCGCGCCGGTGATCATGTACCGCACCGACGAGTCGAGGTTGAGCAGGGTGAGCCCGCTCGAGATGGACTGGATGACCAGGATCCCGAGCAGGGCGGAGAAGGCGGTGCCGCGGCCGCCGAAGAGGCTGGCGCCGCCGATCACGGCCGCGGCGATGGCGTTCAGGTTGGTGTCGCCGCCGCCACTGCCCTGGTTGGCCGCGGCCAGCCGGCCGGCGGCGAGGATGCCGCCGAGGGCGGCGAAGGTGGAGCAGAGCACGAACACGCTCACGTACACCTGGGTGACCTTGATGCCCGACCGGCGGGCGGCTTCCACATTGCCGCCGACCGCGTAGACCGACCGCCCCCAGCGGGTGCGGCTGAGGAAGAAGTTCATCACCACCACCAGCACCAGGAAGAGCAGGAACATCGCCCCGACCCCGCGGGTCTGGTTGAGGTACCAGGTCGGCACGGCGAGCACGACCAGCAGCGCCACGCTGCGCACGATGATGGATGCCGTCGGCACGGCCGACAACCCGGCCGCGGCCCGGCGCCGGGCGGTGACGAGAAGCTGCGCACCGTAGCCGAGCACGGTGAGCACCACCAGCACGTAGGAGAGCCAGTCCGGCAGGAAGGTCTGCTGGGCGAACTGCACGATCCAGGAATCGAACGGCAGGTTGATCGACCCGGTCGAGCCCAGCACCCAGAGCTGCAGGCCGAGGAACCCGAGCAGACCGGCCAGGGTGATCACGAAGCTCGGCACCCCGAACCGGGTGTAGAGGAAGCCGTAGAGCAGGCCGACGATCAGGCCGGCGGCCAGCGCGGCCAGCAGCGACAGCGGTAACGGCCAGCCCAGGTTGACGAAGCTGACGGCCAGGATGGCGGCGGCCAGACCGCTGACCGATCCGACGGACAGGTCGATCTCGCCCAGCAGCAGCACCAGCACGATTCCGATCGAGATGGTGCCGACCGCCGCGCACTGCAGGGTGAGGTTGACCAGGTTGGTGCTGGAGAGGAAGTTGGGGTTCAGCAGCGAGAACACCACCCAGATGACCACCAGGCCGATGACGACCGGCAGCGAGCCGATGTCGCCCGACCGCACCCGTTTGCCGAACGCCCGCACCGAGCCGCCGAGACCCTTCGGCTGAATCAGGCGTTCGTCTTGCAGGTCGGCGGCGACCTTGGCCAGCCGCACGTTCTCGGTGGGCGGTGTCGGGTCGGCCGGGGTGCGTGGGGGCGGGGTGGATGTCGGGGTCGTCATGATCGGTCCTCCTCCGGGGGCGAAGCGGGCGTGGAACCGGCATCCGCTGCCGGGCGAGCCGCCGCCGAATCGGCGCGGGACTGTGCCCGCCGGGTGACGGCGTTGTCACTGGCGCCGGTGATGGCCGCGATGATCTCTTCGGAGGTGACCTCTGCCACCTTGAACTCTCCGTTGTTGCGGCCGAGCCGCAGCACCACCACGCGGTCGGCGACTGCCTGCACGTCGGCCATGTTGTGGCTGATCAGCACCACTCCGAGGCCACGTTCGCGCAACCGCTCGATGAGGTTGAGCACCTCCGCGGTTTGGGCCACGCCGAGCGCCGCGGTGGGTTCGTCGAGGATGACGATGCGGGGTTCGCCGATCAGCGACCGGGCGATCGCCACGGTTTGGCGTTGACCACCGGAGAGCGAGGCGACCGGGATGCGCACCGACGGGATGCGCGCCGAGAGCTGCCGGAGCAGTTCCCATGACCGTTTTTCCATCTCCACTTCGTTGATGGTGGAGCGGCCGAGTTCGTGGCCGAGGAAGAGGTTTGCGACGACATCGAGGTTGTCGCAGAGCGCGAGGTCCTGGTAGACGGTGGCGATGCCCAACCGGTTGGAGTCGGCCGGGTTGTTGATCGGCACGACCCGGTTGTCGTGGGTGATGGTGCCGCCGTCTTGCGGGTGCACGCCGGCGAGGATCTTGACGAGGGTGGACTTGCCCGCCCCGTTGTCGCCGACGAGGGCGACGACTTCACCGCTGTAGATGTCCAGGTCGATGTCGGTGAGGGCCTGCACGGCGCCGAAGTTCTTGTTCACCCCCCGGAGAGAGAGCACGAGGTCACTGGTCGGTGCGTCCTGCACCGGCTCGGGAGAGAGCACGGTCATGGTGTTTCCTCTGTGTCGATGATGCTGAATCGAAAACAGCGGTGGAGCCGGCCGGGAACCGAATCGTGGGTAGGGTTCCCGGCCGACGCTTGGCGACGGATCGCGAGCTGCCGCTACTGCAGGCCGGCCGCGGCGCAGGCCTCGGCGTACTCGGCGGTGCAGATCTCGTCGACGGTGTAGAACCCGTCGGCGACCACGGTGTCCTGAATGTTGTCGACGGTGACGACCACCGGGGTCAGCAGAGTGGACGGGGTGCCGTCGACATCGGTGTCACCCTCTGGGGTCTCCCCCTGAGCCAACTGGTGGGTGATCTCGGCGGCCAGTTCGGCCTCCTCCTTGATCGCCTTGTACACCGTCATGAACTGGTCTCCGGCGACGATCCGCTGGATGGCGGCGAGCTCGGCGTCCTGCCCGGTGACCGGCGGGATCGGGGTGACCCCGGCAGCCTTCAGCGCCGCGATGGCGCCGCCGGCCGTACCGTCGTTAGCGGCGTACACGCCCGAGATCTGGTCACCGAACTGGGTGATCTGTCCGGCCGCCCACTCCTGAGCCTTGTCGGGGCTCCAATCCGGTGTGTCGTAGGAGGCGAGCACCGGGATGTCGCTGCTCTCGATCACCGAGTTGGCGCCGGCCTTGAACTGGGCCGCGTTGCCGTCGGTGGGTGAGCCGTTGATCATGATCATGCCCGTGGTCGTGCCGTCGGCGTTGAGCTTGTCCACCAACGCCTGACCCTGCAGCTTGCCGACCTGCTCGTTGTCGAACGAGATGTAGTAGTCGAGCTGGTCGCTCTTGACCAACCGGTCGTAGGAGATCACCGGAACGTCTTGGGAGGCCGCGTTCGCGACGATGCTGGCCGCGGCCGCCGCGTCGACGGGGTCGAGCACGAGCACCTTGACCCCCTCGGTGAGGGCGGATTCGGCCTGCTGCTGCTGCTTCGCGGCATCCTGATCGGCGTTGGCGTAGACGATTTCGTAGTCGCCGAGAGTCTTCAGTTTGTCTTCGAACAGGGGCCGGTCGAAGCTTTCGTAGCGGGTGGTCTTGGATTCGGGGAGGAGCAGGCCGACCTTCACGGTGTCGCCGGAGGCGCCGCCGCTGTCGGAGCTGGAGCTGCCGGACCCGCCCGACGTGCAGGCTGTGAGTGCACTGGCGGTAGCGATCAGAGTGATCGCCAGGAGCGCGACGGACTTCCTGGGTTTTCTCATGAGTGCCTCCTACTGTGACCGCCCTCGTTGGCGGTGTAACGAGCATGGCCCCGGTGCCAAATGCCGTCAAGGCTTGAACTCAAGAGGCCAAACCGCCCCGTTCCGGAGCGTTTTGGCTGTCTGTGGGCGGTTCTTTGCTCGGCCGGAGACCGGGCAGGATGTCGGGCGTGAGCCGGGCATCTGCCGGGTGCGGGAGGGGCGGTACGTTGGTGCGGCCCGGCACGATGTCGGCGCGGTCGATGGCGAACAACACCGCACCGAGCACCTCCGCCTTCGCGCCGAGCGCCCCCTGCACCACCTCCGGCCCGCCGGACCCGGTCGCCAGGGTCGACCGTTCCAACGCGTGCCGCAACGGACTGAGCAGCAGCTCGCCGGCCTCGGCCAGATCACCGCCGACCACGATGCGGTGCGGGTCGACCAGGTTGCTCAGGCCGGCCAGCGCGATGCCCAGGTGCCGGCCGGCATCCATGATCACCCGCACCGCCCTGGCGTCGCCGCTCTCAGCGCGCAGCACGATGTCGCGCAGTTTCACGTCACCGTGGGTGCCGGGGAACTTCGCCGCCAGAGCGGATGCGCTCACCAGGGTCTCCAGGCAGCCCCGGTTGCCGCAGCGGCAGACCAGGCCCTGCTCGTCGAGGGTGATGTGCCCGATCTCGCCGGCCTTGCCGCTGCCGCCGCGGTAGACCTGGCCGTCGACGATCAGTCCGGCGCCGACCCCGTGCGACACCCGCAGGTAGGCGGCCTGACGCACGCCCATGGCGGCGCCCATCCGGTACTCGCCGAGCGCCCCCAGATTGGCCTCGTTGTCGACGAACACCGGCCGGCGCAGGCGGGATTCGAGTTCCGCGGCCACCGGAACCCCGTCCCACCCCCGCAGCAGGCCAGGGGTGGCGATGATCCCGGTGCGCGGGTCGACGGGCGCGGCCAGGCCCACCCCCACGGCGAGGATCTCGGTGAGCTCGGCGCCGACCGACTCGACCATGTCGCGGATGAGCAGGATGGTCCGGTCGAGTTCACTGTCGGCCCGGTGGTCGCGGGCCAGCGGCAGCATCCGCTCGGCCAGCACCTGGTGGGCGGCGTCGGCGAGCGCGAGCCGCAACTGCCGGTTGGCCACGTGCACACCCACCACCAGCCCCATCTCTCGGGCCAGGGTGACCCGCACCGCCCGCCGGCCGCTGCGGGAGGTCGGCGTGGTGTGCAGCACCCCGGTCGCGGCCTGTTCCTTCACCAGATTGGAGATCGTCGCGGCCGACAGGCCGGTGACGGCGGCCAGTTCCACCTGGGTGAGAGCGCCGTGATGGGTGATCGCTTCGAGCAGGCGGGCGCGGTTGGCTTCACGCAGGGACGACTGCGACCCGGGATTGCGGCGACTGCTCACCCGAGACACGATAGTGCCGGGCACGGCCGCACACCCCGTGTGGCGCCATATTCACCGGTCTGGGCGGCGCACATCGAACAAACTTCGCTGACCAGAACGCTGGGAGGAAGCTGAATCGTCGCCACATTTTTCGATCACCGCGTGACGAACCCTCGGTTTCATGCCTCTCAGAGATATGGCGATGCAGTCGCCCCCGGCGGAGCGGTTTCGCCCAGCCGGTACTCAATTGAATCTGAGGATGTCTCCCATGGCTAACGAAGAAACCCGCCCCACGCCCGCTACCACCGCGAGCAGCCCGTCCGCCCGTGTGGACAGCGCCGCCCGTGCGAACCCGGCCGCCGCGACCGGTGCCACCCACGGTAAGAACACCATCGCCGACGGGGTCGTGTCGAAGGTTGCCGGCATCGCCGCCCGCGAGGTCAGCGGTGTCTTCGCCCTCGGCGGCGGCGGCGCCCGCGCCCTCGGAGCCATCCGCGGGGCCGTCGGCCAGGACGACCTCACCCAGGGGGTCAAGGTCGAGGTCGGGGAAACCCAGGCGGCCGTCGACATCACCATCGTGGTGGAGTACCCGGCCCCGATCCAGCAGGTCGCCGACGCCGTGCGCACGCAGGTCACCAACGCCATCACCCGCCTGGTCGGGCTCGAGGTGGTGGAGGTGAACATCGCCGTCAACGATGTGCACCTGCCCACCGACGACCAGGACGACCAGGCTGAGGCGCGCGTCTCATGAGCGCGTCCCTCGCCGGCCTAGCCGTCGGCGCCGTGCTGGCGTTCGCGATCCTGGTGTTCGGGTTCTGGGGATTCCTCCTCGTGGTCCTGTTCATGGCGATCGGCCTGCTGGTCGGCCGGTTCCTCGACGGCAAACTCGACCCGCGTGGCCTGGCCAACGCCCTGAGCGGAAAACGAAGCTCCTGATGCCCTCGCACGCGCTCGGTTCCACGGGCCGCGAGACTCCTCTCGCGGCCGGTGCGGCCGGCTACCCCGGTCACATCACGGTGCGCCGGCAGGCGTTGACCACCGTCGCCCGGGCGGTGTCAGCGGATGCCCTCGGTGTGGACCCCGGTCAGGTCACCGTGACCCTGCGCGACGACCGCGGGCTGCTCGGCCTGGACGTTGTCACTCCGATCAGCATGCCCGACCTGGACACCGTGGGGCCCGGCTACACGGGCACGACGCTGCTGCAACGACTCCATGACGCCCAGGCGGACATCCGCACCGACACCACCCGGATCACCGGCAACCAGGTCGGCCGGGTCGACATCCGGGTGCGCGGGGCGCGGATCACTGAGGAACGACGGGTACCACGATGACCGCTCCGTACGCCCGCATCGTCCGTCGGGAGACCCACTCGCCCCGCACCACGACCACCATCGTGTTGGCGGTGCTGATCATCCTGGCCTGCGCATACGCCGGCACCGAACTGGTGCTGCACATGCTCGGTCAGCCCCCACTGCTGGTCGCTCCAGAGGCCGCCGTCACCTGGCTGGCCACCCTGCCGACCCTGCAACCGCTGTCGGCGATCTCCGCCGGCGGCATCGTCCTGGCCGTGATCGGGCTGCTGCTGATGCTGCACGCCGTCCGGTCCGGCCGGCTCGCGCGTCACCAGATGGTGCACGACGGGGGCGCGGTGATCGTGGACAACGGTGTTCTCGCATCCAGCATCGCCCGCCGGGTGGCGCTCGTCGCCCGGGTGCCGCAGGGGCAGGCCGTCGTATCGGTCTCGCACCGGCGGGCCGTCGTCGACGTCACACCGACGTCCGGCATCCCGGTCGATGAAAGTTCCATCCAGAGCGCGGTCGACGAGGAACTCGCCGCCTACGATCTGCGGCCACCCGTGCGGTCCACCGTGCGCATACGTTCGACAGGAGCGGTCGGTTCATGAACGACACCAACAGGGCGCTGAACCGCGTCTTCATCTTTCTGGTCGGTCTGATTCTGCTGATCGTCGGCGCGGCCGCCGGGGCCCTCCTGTTCTGGCCGTGGTGGGCGACCCAGTGGGAAGAAATCGGCAAGACGGTCGAAACGACGGTGACGGATGCGCTCAAGGCCACCCCGTTGCAGGGCGCCGACTACAGCTGGTGGTTCCTGGTGGCCCTGGCCGCAATGGTGGTCCTGGTGGTCGTGATGATCGTCATCCTCGCCCGGCTGGGCGGCGGCGGCAGTCGGGAGATCTACCGCAAACCGATCAGCGAGAAGGATGGGTCCTCCGACCGGATCCTGCTCGACACCTCCTTCGCGGCCGAAGCGTTGAAGCACTCCCTCGACAAGCGCACCGACCTGGTCTCCAGCACGGTCGGAGCCTTCACGGTGAAACGCCAACCGGTGCTGCACGTCGGTGTCACTCCCCGGCAGGGGGTGTCTCCCCGGCTGATCAGCC
>Ga0247816_10000356_pt1 | contig 26849 bp, 18 predicted proteins | sample UWRJL209509C1_FD_179930 | JGI IMG/M metagenome (GOLD analysis project Ga0247816, IMG submission 179930) | Plant litter microbial communities from Arlington Agricultural Research Station in Wisconsin, United States - UWRJ-L209-509C-1 | ecosystem: Environmental > Terrestrial > Plant litter >...
CTGGTACGCCAGGCAGAAGCCTTGGGTGCGGGTGATTTGAGTGCGCGACTGAATGTGTCGAGCAACGATGAAATCGGCCAGTTGGCGCGCAGCTTCAATCAAATGGGCGAAGCACTGTCGACCATGGTTTCTCAAATCCGCAAGGCGGCCGAACAGGTCAACAGTCGCGCCCAGGCGCTGTCGGGCTTGTCCGGTGGTGCCTATGAAGGCATGGAACAACAGTCCGGCGAAATCACCAGCATGGCCGGCGCGGTGGAAGAGTTCAGCGCCACGTCGCTGAATATCGCCGACAACATGGGCAGCACCGAACGCCTGGCCCAGGACAACGCCCAGCAAACCAAAATTGGCCGCACGTCCATGCAAGAGGCGTCGTCGTCTCTGGAACACATCGCCACGGCGCTGAACAGCACGGCCAGCGTGATTAACACCTTGGGCAAGCGCTCCCAGGAAATCGGCGGGATCGTCGGGGTGATCACCTCGATTGCCGAACAGACCAATCTGCTGGCGCTCAACGCCGCGATCGAAGCGGCGCGCGCAGGTGAGCAGGGGCGGGGTTTTGCGGTGGTGGCCGATGAAGTGCGTAACCTCGCATCGCGCACCCGTCAGGCCACGGACGAGATCTCCGTGATGATCCAGAGCATCCAGCACGAAACCGGCAACGCCATCAGCACCATGGAGCAAGGCAATGTGCTGATGCAGGAAGGGTTGTCGCGCAATGCCGACGTGGCCTCGGCCCTGGCGCGCATCGACGAGCAAAGCCGCTCGGCCGGCCAGCAGTTCGCCGCGATCACCACCGCGACCCAGGAGCAGAGCAGCACGGCCACCTTGCTCAGCAGCAATTTGCAGAGCATTGCCTTGGCCAACAGTGAGCAGCGTGAAGTGGTATCGAACCTGGCGATTACGGCCAAGGAGCTGGAGACCTTGGCGGCCGGATTGCGCCAGGAAGTTGATCGCTTTCGCTAAGACGCTGCCCCTTGCAGGAGCGAGCTTGCTCAATAAAAGGCTGAGGGCGGCGTTTGCAGTCAGGCGCCCCGTGTGGTCGTTCAGCGATAGCTACTTACAGTCGGTATTGCTGGCGACTTCCTTGGTCGCCAGTTTCAGCACCTTGGCCAACTCGGCTGCGTTGCTGCTGGCATAAGTGCGCCCCCCGGTATTTTCGGCAATGCAGCGCGATGGGCCACTGACGCCGATATTCACCACGTTCACACGTAATCTTGGTTGTTGCTGGGCGATACGGCGCGACACCGCGCAGGCATCTTGCTGGCAGCCGTCCTCACCGTCGACGAACATCACAATCATCGCATCGCGATTGCGTCCGTCCACGGTGCTCGCGGCTTTTTCCAGGCTGGCGGCCAAAGGCGTGCCGTCGTTGCCTTTAAGCCCGCGAATGCCCGCCATCAAGCGCGGGCGGTCAGCAAACCGAAAGATGCCGTGGTCCGGGGTGCTTTCGCAGCCAGCGAAGGTAATCAGGCGGGTGTCGATCTTCGGATCAAGGGCGTTGATCATGCCGTTCAGCGACTGGGAGGCAACGTCCATGCGGTTCGGTTGTTCGAAGATCCGCTGCGTGCGGGCCATGTCCCGATACTTGTTCGCCGGGTTGCCAAAGAACCAGTCTTCGTCAGCCTTTAACGCGTTGATGTTCAGCATCATTGAGCCTGAGGTGTCCAACACCACGACAAACTGCGGGGCTTCGACTTTCGCTGCACCTTTGCGGCAGGCGTAGTTGTCCAGCGACGGCGGTGGCGCGGGCTTGGCCACGGGCTCGGGTTTGGGCGGCGGTGTTGGCTCGGGCTCTGGGAGCGCCTGCGGCTCGGGTTGCGCGATGGGCTCAAGCTCAGGCTCAGGCTGCGGCGGGGCGACGGCGGCCTGTTCGACAGTAGCCGCCGGGGCCACGGGTTCTGCGACCGGTAGCGGGCGCCAGAACCACCAGGCCCAGAGTGCAAGCAACAGCAATAACAGCAGCAACAACCCAAGCAGAATCGCCGCCAGGCGCCAGCCTTTCGAGGCGGCAACGGGAGGCACGATCGGCACCGGTGCAACCACCGGCGGCGGCACCGCTTTGGGCGGTCGTGGCGCGTTCCAGCGGATCACCAATGGCTCACCGTTGAGGCTGTAGAGATCGCCCAGGGTTGGCTCGCCAATCAGTGTTTGCAACTGATGGGCGGCGTCTGGTTGATCGCGCTTTTTCAACTCATCTGCGAGTTGGCCAAGGGCGTCCTGGCGTTGCTGATAGGTTTGCAGCAGGCGTCGCTGGCTGTCCTTGTCCAGGTCGGCATACGGCGTCGGCTGGCCACCGAGTTCGGTCCACCATTCCAATACCCCGTCGGCGCCCGTACGGGGGATCGCAAACAGGCTGGCAGCCACCGGCGGAAGGTGTTGCTGGATCAGCGCGACTTTGCTTTGCAGTGCACTAGTTCCGTCCGGGACGGCGTGCGCATCCCTGATGACCCGTTGCATGAAGGCGATTCCTGAAAATGAAGCAGGCACCCCGTGAGATGCCTGCGAAGGGGTAACGGCGCGGGCTTACTCTTCGTAGCCGAGGCTGAACTGCAGTTGGTTGACCTTCTTCTGCAAGGCTTTCAACTGTTCCTGCTTGGCCGCCAGTTGCGCAGGCGTGGCCGTCGCGGCTGGCGCCTGATTAGCCTTGAGTTGCTGCTCAAGGCCGGCGATCTGCTGCTGCACCTGACCTTCGTTGGCGCGACGTTTTTTCAGCGAGGCCAGCAATTGTCCCAGTGACTGGTTCAATTGCGCCTGTGCCTGTTGCTGGCTGGCGAGGTCGAGGCGGGTGTTGGTTTGCTGCGCGGCGATGTTTTCGTAGACCTGACGGAACATTGCGTTTTCGTCGCGCGAGGCGCTCAACGCCGCTTCTTTTTGCTTGACCTGATCGCTATAGCCGCCGGAGTAGTCGCAGTTCATCTTGGTCAGCATGCTGCTGTCGCGATTGGTTGCGTCGCAGCTGCCCGGTGGAGTCGCGCACCCGGCGAGCGCCAGGATAGCCGCCAGCCCGAGCCAGTGTTTAACAGATGTCATGGTGAGGTTCTCAGCCCAGGGTGATTGCGGAGCGTTGGGTGTAAAGCCCATCGACTTCTTTTTGCAACGAGGCAACTTTCTCGTTCATTTTCAGGATGCTGATGTCGACCTGCTTGATCTCGTCACCGGCACCGTCCTGGCGCTCTTGCTGGGCGACCTTGGTGTATTCGGTGACCTTGGTGCGCATGTTGCCCAGGTCCTTGCGCATTCTCGCGATGTTGTTGTCGATCTCGGCGATGTCGGCCTGTGCCTTGGTCTTGTTGAGTTGGTTGCTGGCCATGGCCTGCTTGATCTGGGCGATTCGCTGCTGGTCGTCGTTGATCACTTGCTGGGCGGTGGCGGTGCGGGTAATGACGTTTTGTGTGTCTTGTTGCACGTCACTGTTCATCTTGGCCAGGCGCTGGCTCGTGTTGGAGTATTCGCTGCGGCGCTGATCCAGGTAGTAGTTGGCACCCATGGCCACGCCACAGGCGGTGATGCCAGCAGCCACGGCGCACACCGCTTTGTTGTTGGTGTTCGACAGCGCGCAACCGAGGATCCCGATACCGGCGCCGACGGCGCAGGCCTGGTAACCGGATTTGCTGAAAAACTGCGCATCGTTACCTTGGGTCAGTCGAGGGTCGGTGGTGTCGCCGCCGAGCATCGAGCTGCCGGTGTTGGCGCAGCCGCCCAATAGAAGGCTGCCCGCCAGAATAAGGGCGATCTGTGGCTTGAAACGAGTCCAGAGGCTGCGCGACATGGTGTTGCTCCTGATAGCACTATTGGCCATTTGTTATTGAGTGACGGACTTGCAGCTTTTCAGCCAGGCTTCGGTGTCGATCTTCTGCTTTTGCAGGAAGGTCTTCTGGTTGGCCCAGTGAGTGCGCAGATACGGTTTAAGGTCTTGCAGTTGTTTGTTGCGCGAGATGATTTCTTCCATCACCGGCACTTGCGCTTCGAGCAGTGGCTGGCCGTACAAGGTGCCCGACTCCACCAGGCTGCTGGCGTAGTAGCGGCTGAGCTTGTGCAGGCGGTCTTTCTGTTCGTCGAGTTTGCCTTTGCGCATATCGCAACTTGGGTCCTTGTCGGCGGCCTCGCAATTGAGCGCGTAGTTCTTCTGCAGGAAGTCCACGTACTGGCCGTCATCGAGCATCTTGGTGCAGAGGAATGCGCCAAGGTTGAGGCTGGCGCGAATCGCCTGGTCGCGGGTCTCTTCCTGTTGCTGATTGCTGGCGCGCAGTTGGTTTTCCAGGGCCTGGAGCTTTTCCTTGAGGGCCTTGTCTTCGACGCCCGAAGCCAGCGAGCCAAGGGCTTGCGCGGTGCCTGGAGCGGCCGAGGCGCCGGCACTGGCGCCGGAGCCGAGTTTTTTCCAGCTGCTTTCAATGGCGCCAACGCGCTCGCGGGAAGTCAGGGTGGTCGAGACCAGGGCCAGGCGCAGACCGGTGGTTTTGTTTTTCACCTGACCATCGGCGTTGTAATACGGCTCTTCCTTACGTTGCGCGGTGCGCAGGTCAGCCTGGGCCGTCAGGTAGTTGCCGCCGCGCACCACGTAGCCGCCTGCCTGGCCGTGTTGACGGTCGAGTTTGTTCAGGCGAAACGGCTCGAACATCATTTCATCGACGTTGCCGAGCATGTCGTGCAGCCCCAATGGGTTGGGTTTTTGCAGCCCGGTCAATTGCAGCTTGCCATTGGAAGACTGCGCCCCGGCGAACCACTCATAGGCATTCAGGCCGTCCGGCATCGGGTAGCGCGTGTCGCGAAACTCTGCGGCGCCGACTTCCAGCCCACCGCGTGCCGCGAACTCCCATTCGGTTTCCGTAGGCAGGCGCAGGAAGCCCAGGGCGCCGTCTTCCTTGGGCAATTTATCGGCGGCATTCTTGCGCAGCCACAGGTTGTACTTATCGGCAGCCTCGACGGCCTGCACCCAACTGATTGCCACTTGCGGCAAGCGCATCTTGGTCGACGCGGTGGGGCAGGTTTCTTCGGTCAGGGCGGCGTATTGCAGCTGGCTCATTTCGTACTTGGCCAGCAGGTAGTAGCGCGACTTGTCGCCTTTGGCGCCGGTAAAGCTACCGGAAATGAACGTAGGTCGAGTTTGCTCGACGTAGCCATACTCCGCGCCGTCCTGGCCGATGTTGATCGGGTAGTCGTCGAGTGGCCCGGTCACCGGAATGAACACTTTGCGAAATACCATCGACCCGTCGCACGGCATCGGCAGCACTACGTCATTTTCCGCGGGGCTGGGGTTGTAATACTTCTCGTCCCAACCCGCCGCCGAGGCCTCGAGTGCGTAGCCCAGGCTGAGGCTCAGGGGCAATAGCCAGGCAAAACGGTTATAGCTCACGCAGACTCTCCGCAGGTTCGATACTGATCGCGCGCACGGCGCCGATAACGGCCACCAGGGCGGCGACCAAAAAGGTCAACAGCAGGGCCGCAAGGCCATGCCCGATAGTGATGTGGCAGACAAACGTGCCGGTGGCCTGGCTACTGCCCAGCAAACGGTCGAACAAAAGGCTGCCGATAAAATAGAAAACCAGGCCGCCGAGGTAACCGGCCAGGCTCAACAGCAGCGCTTGCAGCACCACGAACCCTGCGACTGCCGGGCGGTTAAACCCCAGCAGACGCAGCACCGCGAGGCTTTTACGCTTGCGGTCGATGTTCGCCAGAAACGCGCCGACCATCGACGCCACGCAACCGATCAACGCGGCGAGCGCAATCACGCTAAAGATCAGCCCGAGCACGTGGTTGATGGCTTTGACGTTATCGATATCGGCCAGGCGGCTGGAGGTTTCAATCCGTTGCTCATTCAGCCAGCGCTCCAGCGGCGCTACCTGGTCGATGTCGTGGGCATACACTCGAGCGCGGGCGTAGAGCGGTTGCAGGTCGCCCAAGGGTTTGCCGGTATCTACGCCGAAGGCGCTGACCGCATAACCGTCGCGAAAATGTTCCAGGCTCAGCAGCAGTGGCGGCGCCACGAAGCCTGCCGCACGCCCGAAGCGCGCCCCATCGAGAACCGCCAGCACACTGAGGTTGAGTTCACCGCGCTCGTTGCGCCCGTCGAGGCGGCGCTCGGCGCGCAACCGCACCGTATCGCCAACCTTGACCTGCAGGCGCTGTGCGGCCCGGTCGCTGAGGATCACCTGATTGCCTGTGGGCGCCAGCGTCCCGAGGTTCAGCTGTGGGTCGCCAACTTCGGTGGGGATGATCTCGGCGCTTTCGACAAACCGCTGCATCCCCACGAACAGATCAGCCTGGGTGTTCAACGTGCGGGTCTGGCCAATGGCAAAACCGGTTTCAGGGCGCTGGCGCAGGGCCGTTATCCAGGCGTCGTCGTAGTTGCCGCTGCTGAGCATTTTGATTTCAAGGTTGCGCGGGTCCCGCAGCAGTTCGTCCTGTAGCTGGCTGACCACCCCATGCTTGAGGCCGAATAGCAGCAACAACGGCGCGATCACCGCGACCAGCGAGGCGGCAATGCACAGCGACACCTTGCGGTCGTGCCAGAGGTCCTCCAGGGCGAGCTTGCCGAGCAGTTGTAGCCGGTCAATCCATGGGTTCAAACCGCGTCTCTCCCTGACAGCTGACCGCGCCGAGGCGCAGCAAGCCAAAATCCTTTAGCAGTGCCCAGTCATGGGACACCACCAGTGCACTCATGCCCAGGTTTGCCACCAGGCTAAGCAGCAATTCAAACAGGCGCCGTGCACTGTGCGGATCCAGCGCGGCGGTCGGCTCGTCGGCCAGCAATAGCTGTGGTTCATGGGCGATAGCGCGTACGCAGGCGACGCGTTGCCGTTCGCCGATCGACAACGCCTGTGGACGTTTGTCGAGCAGCCCGCCAAGGCGCAGCACGTCGACCGCGTGGTCGATGTGCGTACTGTGCGGCGCCATGCCGAGCAGCCGGCGCGGCAGGCTGATGTTGTCGCGCACGCTGAGAAACGGCAGCAAGCCGCCGCTCTGCAAAATAAATCCCAGGTGCCGCGAACGCACGGCGGCCAGTGCCGGTTGTTCGTCGCTCGCAAGCAGGCGGGCGATGTCCAGCGGGGCTTGGCCTACAGCGCTCGGGCTTAGCTGAAAACGCCCGAGTTCTACCGGCGCCAGCAGCAGGCCGAGAGCCTCCAGCAAAGTACTTTTGCCGCAGCCGCTTTCGCCGGTAATCGCGAGGATTTCCCCGGCGCCGACCTGCAAGCGCGGCAAGCGAACCTGATGCGCCTGCGCGCCCTCGCCACGACGTACCAGCAAGTTTTCGATATCAAGAATGGGCATGTGCTTACGGCATCATTTCCAGCGGCACCGGGTACACGTTGTCACGTGCATCGCTGTCTTTGGCCAAGGCTACCCAACGGTCGACATCAGCGTTGTAGCGCTGGTAATGCCGCAGTTTAGTGTTCAGCGTGCGGATGAATTTTTCCTGTGCCAGGCCGTCCCAGCTCTTCCAGGTTTCTTCATCGAGGTTCAACACTTCGCTCTGGTAGGGCAGGTCTTCGAGGTACTCGCCGAGCACACCCAGATCGGCCAGTTTGGCGTTGCTGTTCTGCTTGAGCTGATTGGGATCGGCGCCCATGGTTGCGGCTACCGAGCGCAAGCGATCAAACATTTCGGTCGGCGATATCAGGCCTTCGTTGGCGGCGTCGAGAATCTGCTTCATGACTGCGCTCAGGTCGCTGAGCTGGGATTTGGTCAGCAATACCCGCACATCGGTGGTCGGGATGTTTTGCTTAATCAGGTCGCGGTCGGTGATCCAGGCTTGAAACACTGGAGGCGCCTTGCTGTTGGTCTTCTCGCCGAGGTAGGCCAACTGCATCGCATGGCCGATCAACGCGGCGTCATCGAGCATCTTCTTCTCGCCCGGATCGGCCTTGGCGTTCAGCGCACTGCCAATGGCGTCATCGCCAAGGTAAGCGGCCTTGACCTGCGAGGTGATGGCGGCAGCGAGCGCGTCGACCTTGCGTCCGAACTCCTGCACGTCGCCGGCGTTGACCGGGTAGTAAAGCGACGTGTTGGTGCCAGGGTAGGTTGAGAGGTTCTGGTACTGCGCTTCAGCCTTACTGTGGTCCTTGATGCCCGCAGGGGTTTTCAGGTGCAAGGTGTAAATCGCCACGCCAGGGTTGGCCGCTTCGAGGCGAACCTGTGAAGCACTGAGCCCGGTCTGCGAGAGCTTGTTGTCGCCCTCGATGGCCCCGGCGTCGGTGATCAACACCACGTAACGGGCGCCGAACTGGGTCCAGTCAACCTTGTCGATACTGTGCATCACACCGGCAAACGCATCTTCATCGAAGCTGCTGCTGGAGACTTTGGCTTGCTTGAGGTCGGCGACCTTGGAAAGGAAGTCGGCGCTGTCTTTGACCTGGTTCGGGTCGGCGTACATTTTGCTGACGTACTCAAGGCCTGGCACCGCCTTGGTGCTGGAGCGGAACGCCACCAGGCCGAATTTCACCTGCTTGCCCAGGTTCTGCGATTCGATCTGCTGATAGACCTTGCGGATGGCCTCGCGGGTACGGTCGATGTAGGGGTCCATCGAAATGGTCGAGTCGATGACAAACACCACGGCCGCGCTGAATTCCTTCAACTGGCTGGTGGCGTTGGCCTCGGCGGTGGCTGGGTCGGCACTGCCGGCGGTGCCAGCATTCCTGGCACTGGCATCATCGGCCTTGCTGACCGAGGCGACGTTGAGCAGACGCGTGCGAAAACCGGCCTCGGTCATCACTTCTTCGCCGCTGAGCACCGGCAGCAGATAGAACTGCTTCTGCAGGTCGACAAAGTAGGCAGGCTCTTCGGCCAGTACACCCGGCGCGGGTTTGCCTTGCTTGAGAGAGGCGCGCAGTGGCGCCACCTTGCTCACCGGGTCTGGCGCATCAAGGATGCCTTCGACGGTGGCGCGCTCTTTGAAGAACAGCAGGCGGTCACGGTTGGCCGGGTTGGTGAAGGCCAGGGTCAGTTGCATTTTCCAGTCGGTGGTGCACGCCGCCGGCAGCCAGCCTACGGTCTTGCCATAGCTGTCGGGACCGACTTTCAGCCATTGGGCATTGGCCGCTTGCGCGCGCTCATAGACGTAGAAGCGGCTGAATGTCGGTTGTGCCGCTCCAGGCGCGCCGCCGGCTGCCGGGCTGAGCTTGCACCCGGGCGTCGTCAATACGCGCTGGAACAGCGTCTTCTTGCCTTCCTGGATCAACGGCTTGTCGTCGGCGCAGGCTATTGCACTGATACTCAGTGCCAGCAGCGCCGCGCCGCCTATCCACATGCGGTTCAGAGACGAGGACGTACTCACGGTTGCAACTCCTCGAAACGCTGCTTGGCTTCGGCGTTATCCGGCTCGTGGCCCAGAATGGTTTCATACCAATAGGCGGCGGTCGCGTTGTCCGGTTTCGGGAAGCATTCGCTGGCTTTCAGGTATTTGGGGTCATATTCGCGGGCGTAGGCGCTGGCGATTAACATGTCGCCACCCTGAGCGCGGTTGGCATAAAGGCGCTGGGCCACGCCGCAGTGCTTGTTGGCCTTGGCCGCTTCAATGATTTCGAGCAACTGCGCGCTGGCCGGGGCCGCCTTGATGCAGCTTTGGACGAAGGCCAGTTCTGGTTGGCTGTTCATGCTGGCGACGTCGCAGGGTTGAGCCTCGGCTGCCGGTGCCTTAGGTTCTTCGACTGCCGGTGCAGGCGCTGAATTGCGCAGCCACAGCCACGCCGCCAGCGCCGCCAACAGCGCAATTACCACCGCGATGATTACGCCGACCAGGACTTTGTTCGTACGCTTTGGCGGCGCGACAACCGTCGGTTCAGGCTCCTGATCGCGAGCAGCCATGAGGGTTTCGGGCTCCGGCTCGGCAGGCGGTAGTTCAAGCACCAACGCCGGCAGCTCGGGAATCTCAGGTTCGGCCTCAGGTGCCTGCAACGTCGTGGCGTCATAGGTGGAGCGGGTTTGCCCGCCCGCCGTCGACGGCAGCAGGCCCAGGCCAGGGCGCACCACGCCACGGTCGCTGTGGCCCAGGCCCTGTTCGCGCAGTTCGATCTGGAAGTTGGAATTGCCGCTGCCTTCCAGCAGCGGGTTCACCACATCAGGCCCGACCAAAGTTTCAAGTGCATCGTCGGCAGCACTGAACTGAGTGACCTTGAACCAGAACGGGTTATTGCTCCACTGCTGGCGGTCTTGCAGGTAGAAGTGGTCCTGGTTGCGCTGGATGGAAAACTCCAACTGCTCGTGGGCACCTTGCCATTTTTTTACCGCCAACCGCGCCTGACCCGGCACATTGGGTTCTAACGCAAGCAGATCTACACGAATGGGCATTACTTATCTCGCTGTGAAGGCTGTGAGCACATGGCCCAGCCGTTCATTCTGTTCAATGTTGATTTCGCGCCCGGCGCCATGGCCGGCGTTTTCCACGGTGATGTAAGCCAGGCCCGAGAGCCAGTCGCCGAGAAATCGCTGCGCCTGGTTCGCCGGTTGTGGCGGCAGTTGCGGCAGTTGGCCCGGTGCGACATCGGTGTAGAACGAGAAAAGTGGCGCCCGCGCACCGGCGCGGCTGTTGGGCCGTTCGCCAACAGGTTTTTGGATGTAGCCGAACCACGAAACGAAATCGCGCAGCACCAGTTGCACTTCAAGCACCTGGCGTTCCACCAGTTGGTCGCGCCGCGCGCCACTCTGCGCACGTTTGAGTACTGCCCGGCTGAGTTGCCCCGGCAGGTCATGGCGATAGCCGGCGGTGATCAACTCGTCGACCACGGCTTCGATCAGCGACCTCTCAAGGCCGAGCAAACTCATCAGGTTCTGGCGGGTGGTCAGCTCGCGCAAATGCGCGATCCAGGCTTTGAAGGCCGCCTTGGCGAAACGATGCTCGTTGCTTTGCTGTTCGGGTACCGGCGCCGCGCTTGGGGCCGCGGGGGTGGCTGGCGCATCGTCGTTGAAGCTGTCGCTGAAATCGAAGTCGAAACCGGCGCTGTCGCTGTACAGGCTATTGCTGGGTGGCGTTGCGTCCAGTTGATTCTCATCCGCCGCCGTAGCCTCGGCATCTTCGTAGACGCCACTGAGGTAGAGGTCGCGAATGTGCTCGCCGGGCATGTCGAGCTGATGGATAAACTCGCCGAGCACCGCGGCGCGCTTGCCAAGGCCGGTAAGAATCATCTGTGCCTGGATCTTTTTGGCCGCTGCAGCCCCGTCGCCATCGGCGTGGTACCACGTGCTCAGACCGTGCACGGTGAGGCCTTCGATGCATTCGTCGAGTTGCTCGCGAATACGCGCCAGCTTGAACTCGATGTTCGCCACACCATTAAAACTGCTGCCGAAATAGCGGATGCCGCCATCGTCCAGGCTGAGCATTTCAGACCAGGCCTTGGCCGGGCTCTTAATGTGCCTGGCGATCAGCGCGTTGCTCGCGAAGCTTTTACCCAGGCTGTCGATACGCGCCTGGTTGTTGGGGTTGATGCGGGTTTCCGGGCCGCTGGTGTCCTGTTCGATGAAGCCTGCGTTCATCCGCGGCTTGCGCACCAGGTAGGTGTTCTGGAACGGGGTGCCGGCCCAGTCGATCATCCAGGGCAGGCTGCCGAAGCGTTCAAGCATGGTCAGCTTGACCATGCCGTTCCAGCCTTCGTCATCTTGATCGGGTTCTTGATTGAGGCCGCCGGCGACGCGCAGGTCCAGCATGGTCAAGGCCCAGATCAATCCCGCCTCACGCTTGCTGCGCGAAGCCGGAGTTGGACCCTGGGTCTTGTCGATCCAGCGCGTCAGCACCGGGCCGACGTCGTTGACGTCGCTTTGTTTAGTCGAGCTGGTGCACACCACCAGCGCATTCATTTCTTGCGTATCGGTGTAGCGCTCGAACAGGTAGGCGACTTTGCCGCGCAGAATCAACTGCGCCACGGAGTTGTCCTTGGTGCTCGACTGCGGGTCGCTGGAGTCGGCGATTTCCAGCAGGTTCTTGCGCCCGCGATAGCCGGGGAAGTCCAGCAGGTCGACCTGATTGACGATGTCATCGGCCGGCGGTTCGATCAGCACGAACGTCATCTCGGCAGTCAATGCTGCCAGTTGCGCCACCGCGATGCCCTGGCTGCCTTGCAAGCGCCCGTCGATCAGCGGCCGCACATTGATCGGCAAATCCAGTGGCGTACCGAAACGTTCGAGGATGTCGACGTTCATGATGTTGTCGCGCTGGTGATACGCCTCGCCGTTGAAGCTGATCAGGGCTTCGAGCGGTGCGAACACTGTTTCAGCCAGGCCAAGCTTGTGCAGTGCCCCCGCCAGTTGCTGATAAGCGCGGGTCAATTCGCGTTGCTCGCCCCAGAGAATCGACAACAGCTCGGCACGCTCCTGGAAATTCAGGCGCGGTGCCAGCTGCAGCACCTTCGGCCAGTAGGCGTGCTCGAGTTTTTTCACCGAGTTGGGCGCGGTCTCGCGCATGTAATCCCAGAGCGAGACGATGTCGTCGGCGCTGACGCCTTTTTGCAGCGGTGCATTTTCGCGGCCTTCGAACGGCTGCAGCACGCGCTGGATGCGTTCTTCGTCGATCTGGTAATTGATGCGCTCAAGGTCGAAGTCCTTGAACCAGGAGTTGGCGAGGATTTTCGCCAGCTCGACTTCCCGAAACAGCTTCAGCTCGACCGGGAACTGCGGGTCTTCGCTGGGCTTGGCCCGGCGGCTGAATCGCGTCACCAGGCCGGTGGCTTCTTTGCCACCGCCGACCGGGTTGATGTGCTTGATGAAGTCCAGGCGGCGCTCGCCCAGCCGGGTTTCCAGTTTGCCATTCTGGCCAGCGGCGAGCGCCGAGATCAGGTACGACTTGCCGGCCTGGGACAGGCCGAAGAAACCGATGGTCATCGGCGTGGTCGCCACACGGCCCAGGCTGTGGGCCAGGTTACGCGCACGATGCAGGCGCACGTTGAGGTTATCGGCCTCGCTGTCCAGGCGCGGGGCGTTGCCGCGAGTCTGGCTGATCCATTCCAGCGCCTGACCGGCACCTTCATAAACAGCAGACCAACTGGCCGAAAGCTGAGTTTGTTCGGGGGTCAGGTCATTCATTTGCGTTTCACACTTCCACTGTCGAGCCAGTATTTGGTCTCGCTCAAGCCGGCGTCGAGCATGGTGTTGAGTTCCAGCTCGAGGTCGCTGCGCGGGTTGAAGCTGACATTGCTGGTATTGGATTCGATGCCTTGCACCATCAGCCGGTCGCTGACCAGGCCTTGCTTGCGCGTGTGCGTGTCGCCGGCTTTGACTTCAAACCGCACCTTAAGCAACGGCGCGGCGCCGTCTTCGCCCACCGCGCGGGAGAACTTGTCGCGGCCGGCGTTGGTGAAGCGCAAGGTGTAGAGCGGCGAGGCGGCCCAGCGTTCGGCCGCCAGCTGGCGGAAGCCCAGGCGCAAGTCGCCGCGCATTTCCAGTTGCGGCGTATCGGCGTCGTCACCGGCACCGATCACGGGCAACTTGATCTTGTAGCTATCGCGCTCGGTTTCGATGTCGCGGTAAAGCACGTCGGCATCTTTGATCACGTTGTTCTGGTCGATGATCCCGATGTGCTTGACGGTGGAGTAGGGCTTGAGCGCCGAGGAACGGAAATAGAAGTTCGGCACGCTGTGGTTGGCGCACAGCAGGCAGAGCATGGCACCCACCGATGCGGTACTTTTCGGGTCGTCGATACGGCCATTCTTGTGGAAGGGGTACCAGCCGCCGGTGCGGTAATTTTGCAGCGCCAGGATGCGCCCCGGTGGCAGCGGCAACACCTTGCGAATAAACGCCTGGATGCCTGGCAGGCGCGATGGTCGGCCGGTCAGCAGTAACATGTCGCACGGGTAGTGGGCGACCACCTCACACAGCGCACCGAGGATCTTGGTGATGTTGATCTGATCGTTGAGAAACGAGGCGTGGAGCTTTTGCAGGTCGAAGCTGATGGGCGTGGCGTACAGGTCAAACCCATTTTGCGCACCCACGTCGCGGCGCACGGCGCTGTGAACGTATTCGAGCACGGTCTGGCTGATGGCGTTGTCGCCCAGCAGTTCGCGGTAGGTGCGGGTGTTCAGCTCTACCTGAGTCTGCGGGTCGTAGTGCTCGTATTCCTTGAGCAGCGCGAGGGCCAGTGGGGTAAACACTTGCAGGTTCAGTTGCTGACGCAGGATCACGTCCTTGGCGTCGATGTTTTCGGCGCCACACAACCGCGACATCAGCGAGTCGGCGGATTGGACACCGGCACTCTGCAAGGCTTTTTCGAAGCTTGGCAGGATGAAGTCCTGGATCACGTCGAGCACGATGTCATCACCGGCGACTTTGAAGCCGTCGCGAAAGCGTTGTTCCGGCACGATGTGCACGTTGCTGCCGGTACTGGTGTTGCCGGCGCGGTCCAGGCGGTAATCGGTGATCACCAGGTCCGTGGTGCCGCCGCCGATGTCGATGGTCGCGAGGGTGATTCGCTCACGGTCGGTTTTGTCGGGACGTGCAAGCGTGGCGAAAAACTCCTCCGGGTGGCCAGCAAAGTTCTCGCTGATCTCGGTGTACAAGTACACCAACTGTCCGCAGGAGGCCTCGTCCCATTCCACACGAATACTCGGAATCGGCGTGGTGGGCTGGGTTTTACCGTCTTCGTGGGGGCTGTCTTCGCTGTCATGCCAGCCGAGGCTTTTCCACACCAGGCCGATGGCTTGCAGCAGGCGCTCGTTGAGAATGCTGCGTTCGGCTTGGGGCATGCCCGGCGGCACGGTCAGGGTGATGCTGTTGAGTTGACGCGGTTTGCGCGTGTGGCCCTGGCGTGAGCGCTGAGCCGGGCTGTTGATTTGCGACAGCGCCTGCGCCACGACTTCGGCGAGCATGAAGGTCATCAGCGAGCTACGCGAGTAACGCGGCATGAATACCGGCAAACGCTCGTCTTCGCCAAGGCTGTAGAGGGCTTCGCCGGTTTCGTTGATCAGGTGTGAAAACGGTGCGGCAGTGGCGTACGGCTCGTTGTCGGTCTTGACGTAGGCCGCGTTGAAGCGCCAGCCGTGGCCGTAGGGTTTGTCATCCCACAGGTAGCGTTTGGGGCTCGACAGGCCGGTGGAACCTTCGGTGCCGCGACGACGGCTGGCCAAGCGCCCGGCTTCACTGCCGACCCGGGCGATAGTTGCCCACTGGAACGCATCGTGACGGCCGCTTTTGACCGAGCAGTGGTCTTTGCCGAAATACGCCTGGGCAAATTCAACACGGCTCTCAAAGGGTTCGTTGTAGGTGTGTTCCGGGGTGATCAGGTCGCGCAGTTCGAGCACGTAGTTTTGCTTGAGCCCGGAACCGGCCTGGCCGTGGTTCTCGATCAAAATGCCACAGGTGCGCGAGTTGCCAACGTCCAGCACCAGGTCCACCAGGATCGGCTTGACCAGGCCATTAGCGTCATTGGCAACCACTTTGATTTCCGGGATCTCGACCTTGGCCTTGACGTTGCTCTGCTGGGACGCCGAAGGTTTGGCCAACAGGCTCAGCACGTTGAGGTAGTGCGCCAGGTGATGGTAGGCGTCTATGTCGGCATTCAATTCATCGCGGGTTCGATGCGCATTGCCTTCGTTGAACAACTCTTGCAGCCATTCGTTTACCCAGGGCCGGGCGAGGAACTCCCGCAGTTCCGTAGGGTTGAGTGCCAGTTTGAACGCTACGCCGGAGCTGACATCTTCCTCATTGGGCGCCAGGTAAGCGGTGCCGCTGCGCTTGAGCATGATGCGGCTGTCGAACGCCAGGGTCAGGCGGTGCGTGTTGCCGTCAATATCCGGGGCCGGGAGTTTGACCAGGCGCATGCGCGACCAGTTGACCGGGCCGTTGTCGAAACGATGGGGCGGCATAAACCGAAAGAACGGAATCGGCAGCCAGGTGCCATCGAGCAACTCCAGGCTGCTTCGCATGTCGATGCTGAACACCGGTTTGGCTTTTTCTATCCTTTCGGGCGCGGGCTCGTAGAAGTAGAAATCTTTCTCTTCGTTGTACAGCAGGCGGCAGATACCGTGGTTCATCGGCGCGAACTCGCCGGCCGGCTCTTTGCGAGGGTCCAGGCGCAGGGCGAAATCCATGAACTGGATGCCGGTGTCACTGACGAGCGTGACGGTATCTTCGAATTGGGTGACTTCAGGCAGCATTGTCAGTTTTTCCAGTCTTATTCGCCCGTTTGCCGCATGGACATGGGGAATTTGTCAGCTCCATAACCGCCGGTGCAGTCCGCGATACTCGTCGCGCCCTGCCGACAATCGACTTTTGGCATGTCGTAATTACTGCCGTCGCCGCACACGGCCTGGCCCTGGCTATCGATCGACAGGTTGCCGCCCTTCATCGCCGCAGAGACCGGCCCGGTGCAGTTGACGCCGTTGGCGCGGTGCACGGTGACTTCGCCTTTGCCGTCTTTGAAGGTGTATTCGAGGCGTAATGGCTTGCCGGTCTTGCGGTCTTGAATGCCTGCGCCGGCGCGGTATTGGCCATTGAGGAAATCCGCCGCGCCATCGCCGGCGGTGGGCGGAATGCTCAGCGCGGCGCCGGGAGCCTTGGGTGTGGACGGGGCTTCGGGAAGGGCGGGCGGTATTGATGGTTCGGTCGCCGGGGCTTTTGGCTCTTCGGCGGGCGGCGTGGGTGCCTCGGTGTCTGGTTGCTGAGCGGCTTCGGCTTCGGCAGCGGCTTCGGTGGCCGGCGGCGTGCCCGTTACCGGGCCCTCTACCGCGCTATTGCCAGGCGCCACGCCGCCAACGCTTGTGTTCACATCTGGCCCATTGAGAACAGGCACTCGGGCGCTGGGTGTTTCAAGTGCAGGCGAGCTGATGCCCGGGAGTGTCAGCGCAACACCGGGAATGCACCCGCGCAGGCTGAGCAACAGCAGTAGAAGCAGGAGCAATGGCAGCAGCCACAGCCACCACCAGCGGCGCCACCACGGGCGCACGATGGCCGGGGCCAATGGTGCAACAACCGGCGCAGCGGGCTCGTCTGGCGGCAGCTGGAAGTTCAGCGGGGCAGCCATCGGGGGATAAAGGCACAGCAGCGGGTCGCGATTGGGATCGGCATTGGCATGCTCGAAACCCCAAAAGGTCAGTACCGGTTTGCCCTGCACCAGGTAGACGAAATTTTCGTCGGGGAAGTGGATGACCCGTTTGAGCAACTTGCCAAACACCGCTTTATCGCCGGTCTGCGCATCGCCTTCGGGGCCGATGAAGCGCTGGCTGAGGTCTTTGAGCGAGGTCTTCAGTGCTTCAAGTTGTTCGCGTGCGGGCGCGCGTTCTTCTTCGGTCGCGCTGCTCCAGGGAATGACGTCGCCGTCAATCTCGCTGTACCAATCGATCTGGTTGCCGAGTTCGTCGCTCTGCGGAACGGCCAGGTGCTTGACCATTTCCGGGTTCTGGCGGCGAATCGCTTCGCGCAATTGCAGGGCCGCCCGGTAAACCGGTTGGCCTGTTTCGCCCAAGGCAGTGAAAGAACCGCTTTTACCGCTGCGTAAGAGTGCCCCGCGCATCCAAACTCCATATGCTCATTCGCGCAAAATGACAGGCGTGATGCCTGTAACCGCTCCCTGATTTAGATGGCGACCTTAATGTCAATATGATGTCGCCGTCAAACTGGATTGGCCTGGGCAGGTCCGACGTCTTTGCAGTGAAGAGCCGTGCTCAGGCGAAACTTCCGTCTAACGGGGCATCGTGGTCTTTCTTGTTATCGGCGGGCTTGCGCAAAAGATGATGGCTGCGTTGCATAAATACGGATAAGAGCGTTTAGGTGCTGGTTGGCCGGTATTGCAGCGCTTCGGCCAGGTGTTCCCGACGGATCTGGCTGGTTTGCTCCAGGTCTGCCAGGGTGCGGGCAACCTTGAGCAGTCGGTGAGCGGCGCGCAGTGACAAGGTGAGCCGCTCGCAAGCGCTCTCCAGCCAGCCTTCATCGACTTTCGATAACGCGCAATGCAGGCGCAGGCCTGGCAGGTCGAGGAATGCATTGGCGCAGCCCTGGCGCAGGTGCTGGCGCTCGCGGGCCTGGGCGACGAGTGCTGAGGCGCTGGCGGTGTCTTCGCCGGCTTGTGGGCTCGGATTGAGTGCGGTGCTTTCCCGAGCCACGGTCACGTGCAGGTCAATCCGGTCCAGCAACGGCCCCGAGAGCTTGTTGCGATAACGCTGGATCTGCTCCGGCGTGCAGCGGCAGCGCCCGCTCGGTTCGCCCATATAGCCGCAGGGGCAGGGATTCATTGCCGCCACCAGTTGGAAGCGCGCGGGAAAGCTCACGCGGTCGCGGGCGCGGGAGATGACGATATGCCCCGACTCCAGCGGCTCGCGCAGCACTTCCAGAACCTTGCGATCGAACTCCGGCAATTCATCGAGAAACAGCACGCCATGATGGGCGAGGGTGATTTCGCCTGGTTGTGGTTTCGAGCCGCCTCCCACCAGCGCCGGCCCGGAGGCTGAATGGTGAGGCTGGCGAAAAGGGCGGTGTGGCCAGTGACTCAACGGCGCCAGGCTGACCACGGATTGAATGGCTGCTACCTCCAGCGCTTCCTGCTCGCTCAAGGGTGGCAGCAGCCCCGGCAGACGGCTGGCGAGCAATGTTTTGCCGGTGCCGGGTGGCCCGCTGAACAGCAGGTTGTGGGCACCGGCGGCCGCAATCAACAGCGCTCGCTTGGCTGCCAACTGGCCCTGGACTTCACTCAGGTCGGGGTAAGGCTTGCTCAGGTACATCAGGCCGTTGGAGGCGAAGGGTGCAATCGGCACGTGCCCGTTCAGGTGCGCCACCACTTGCAGCAGATGATCCACGGCGATCACCTTCAGGCCGGAGGCGAGGCACGCTTCCTCGGCATTTGCCCGAGGCACTATCAAGGTGCGCCCGGCCTTGCGTGCGGCGAGTGCAGCGGGCAGCACGCCCTTTACCGCGCGTACTTCACCGGACAGCGCCAGTTCGCCCAGGCACTCAACATCATCCAGCATCAGCGCCGGCACTTGCACGCTGGCGGCGAGAATCCCCAGGGCAATCGCCAGATCAAAACGCCCGCCGTCCTTGGGCAGGTCGGCGGGCGCGAGGTTGAGTGTGATGCGGCGGGCGGGGTATTGCAGGGCTGAATTGAGAATCGCGCTGCGCACGCGGTCTTTGCTTTCCCTGACGGCGGTTTCCGGCAGGCCCACCAGCGTCAGCGATGGCAAGCCGTTGGCCATGTGCACCTCGACGGTGACGGCGGGGGCTTCAACGCCTATCTGGGCACGGCTGTGGACGATGGCGAGGGACATGCTTGATCCTTGAAATGACGGGCCGCTTCCTGCGGTTTTTCAAGGGTAGTTGAGCGCTAATGTGATGGGATGAGCAGAGGTTTGCAGAACGTATCTGAGTGAGTGAATGGTCCTGGGCGGAGATCGGGAGCTGATCGCTCCCTTTGTATGCGAGCGCCCAGTTTATAAAGACAGACGGACACGCTCTCGCTCTCGCACCATTTCTTGCAAGCGCAACTGAACGTCGGCGTACAAAGTGGCTTCCATATTTTCGTGATCTGTCACGGTGACGACTAATGAATAATCTTCGTGCTCCTCACAATATGAAGCCCCCCAATCACGGTCGTTTCGTGTGACAACCACGAACCATTTAGCATTGGGATGCAGCTGCCTAAATGTCCATGTGCTTGCTTGGACGGTTCCTTTGTCGCGAATTGTGGTGGAAACTGATCTTCTCTCTCCGTATATCGTGTCACTTACAGGCTCATGATCGTCTTGGGTGTCATGATTGAAGTGCTTTTGGACCTCATCAAGCGAATTGCCACGCACTAGTCTAAAGGACATCCGGGTAGCCAAATACTCGATTCGTGTTGTTCTAACGGGGGGTGAAAACGCGAGCGATATTTTTAGTTCGCGGGTAGAGCGTTTACTTCTGAGGAAGCTAGACGGAAGCGGTAACTCAAAAAATTGATGTGAGTTGTTCTCAATCGATTCTTCTGCCATGAGAACTACAGCAGCGTCACTTGAGCGGTAAAGAATGTCGTCATCAATTTTTCCATATCCGCAGACCTCTCTAGGAAGTTCGCGCCAGCCATTCTCCTTTCTATATTGTTCACGCCACGCCTCGGTAAATGTAGATACACAGTTATCTGGTACGCGCGCGTGATTTATTAGCATTGCTCTAAGCATGTTGGCGCTTGCATCTGGATATTCTGTTGCCAGTCTAGCCGCCAAGTAAGTAATGTACGGTGCTGCAAAGCTTGTTCCTGACATTTCAGAGAGAAGTGTCTTGCCGATAAAGTTATGGTTCAGTGTTAGCACGCCCAGTCCTGATGGAACCGATTTCCATTGGTCATCTTTGCGGCGCATCAGAGTTGCTATATTTCCACCGGTAGCAATGACTTCAGGTTTGAGTGCGCCACGAACCGATGGCCCATGCCTAGTAAAAGGAGAGGGTTGATCTTCCGAGGCCGGACAGAGTTCGTTAATCTCCGGGTAGCGTTGGGCATTAGTGGTGGCGGTGTGCTTAGCTAAGCTGCCGACGGTAAGTACATTCATCGCAGGTGCTGGATCAATAATGGTTGCTTGAGCGCTCATTAAATAGTCAGGGTACTCTTCTCTCCAACTTTTTACTGGTATAGGTGGTATCTCGCACCCCGAGAAGTTTCCGGCAGAAACTATGAATAGTATGCTGTATTTTCTTGATAGTTGATCTAGGATGTATGCCATGCCTCTTACATGACGGTTGTTGTATGGCGCGTTTAAGTTTCCGATGGAAATGTTAAATATTTTGCAGTTATACTCAAGTGCGAAGTATTGAATTGCGGCGTCCAATGTTTTTTCTATGGTTTTTATGTCAAATACTGGCTCGCCCGTATGCTCGTCGTGCTTGAGGATTTTTCCACTAAGTATCCAGGCGGAAGGTTGCCAATAACCACTGGCGACACATTCTTCGAGATCTCCATAAGCAGCAATTCCTGCTACTGCGGTTCCATGTCCTGATATGTCTTCAGGTGATTCCCCGTCAATGAAACTGACAGCCTCACCAATACAAGATTTTAACAGCGGGTGATTTGTGTTTATTCCACTGTCCAATATACATATATTCGGACTTCCTTCCAGTGGAGGGGGTATCGAACTTGGAATTTCATTAATGTCTAAGTCAAGTGCTTTGAAATCTATGCCGGTTCGAGGGGGTAGATCTACAAGCCTAATGTCTTGATGTGCTAGTAAAAGATTAGCTTGAGCTAAGTTTACATCGACTCGGTACATCAAAAGACTATCTAAGTTTACTCGGTCAGACGTAATTATACCTGCTAAGTCCAACCACTCCTCAAATAAGTGGATTAGGCGGGCCCGCTCGGGGTGTTGTGCGTACTGAATTGGCCATAGTTCGATATCTAACTTGAATCGCTCTAATTTTGGTAGCCCAAAAGAAGTGATAGCCCAGCTTTGTCGATCTTCAGGAGTCCAGTTGTCGATACCGTCTAATGCTTCTAGTATCGATTTATAAGACATGTCTTCGTCGTTTATGCCCAGTCGGGCTAGGTGATCAGCAAATTCTGCCAGTCCCTTTTCATTGGCAAATATAATACAAATATTATTATCTTCTTGGCTTACAAATTCGACCCCGTGCTTCGTCATTTTTGTGAAATCGAACATGCCTGAGTATCGTATTTTTAATACTAACCGACTTTCATCTGACCTTGGCTGTAAACGTGCGTTGGCTATCGCACCCCCTAAGCTCGCCCCCAGTTTTTGCCCGTGAACTCTCATGTCGCCGCGCTCGGGCTGTGGAGGGCTAAACTGCCGTGTTCGCCTATCATTGGTGAGATTTTCTTTCGTGATAGGTAAATGTTTATAGTCTTGAGGCATCCTTGCGCATCCTGATGTTTAATTACTGTCGGGACTCTCGATCTTTTGCGTGCTCAATATCGTTTATCGATAGGAACTCATGGTTGCGCAAGATCATTCTTTTGATAGCGCGCCTACATATTCTTTCTATGTCGGCACCACTCAGATTCTCGAATAGCTCTATGATTTGTGGCGTTTCAATCTCGAACTGTCTGCGCACTCCGCGAAGCTTAAGTTTGAGTATCTTTGTTATTGTTTCTTCGTTCGGTAGCCCAAACTCTATCGAGTCGTCAAATCGGCGCCATATAGCGGAGTCAAGTATGTGTTCATGGTTCGTAGCTGCCACGATTATGCTTTTACCATCGTAGGAGTCAATCATTTGCAATACCGCATTAACTACTCTGCGGAGCTCTCCGTGATCAGAGTTGTCGCTACGCTCTTTACCCAATGCGTCGAATTCGTCAAAGAGTACTATTAATGGAGTTGTACTAATATAGTCGAATACCTTACGCAAGTTCGTTGCCGTTTCGCCAAGATATGATGAGACTAGTGTGTCTAAACGTACCACTGCGAGAGGCATATCAAGTTCAAATGCGATAATTTCAGCGGTCAAAGTTTTTCCGCATCCTGGCGGCCCAAAAAATATTACTTTGTTTGATGGCTGCATTCCGTACGATTTGAGCACATCGCTACGGCGATGCTCTTCTAAAAACTCTTCGATCATATTTATTTTGCTTTTTGGCAAAACAAGCTCATCTAATGATCGTTTAGGTGTGCTGATGTCGAGTAACGGTAGGCCGCGCTCTTTGTCTACTGGAACAGGCCCCGCAAGTCGTGAAAGCGATGGGAGTGTCATCGGGGATGAGCTGGAGTAAAGGATTTTCTCCAAGTCATTAGCTAATAAATGATGTTGTTTCTGCCTTTCTTCTTTAATAATAGCTTCAGAAGCACGGTGGAACTCGTCCTTGTTACCAGCAGTTCCAGCTTTTATAAGCTGTCTGAGTATTTTTCCGCTTGCCATGTCTTCACCCAATTATCGAATTGGTTGAACCGTCTTGAATGGACGGTTACGTTTCCTTCAACCAATCTAGACGAGTCGTAAGACTCGTCTACTGACTATTTCTAATGCTGATGAGTCTGACACAGGATCACAGCTGCTGTCCCTACGACCCGATCAGCTACCGGTGAGCTTCTATCTTAGCTGGTGTGATTGACGCCGCCGTGAAAACCACGTCCACCAAGACGGTGCTTGGTTGTTTTTGGGCAGCTCGGGCACTGGAAGTATTTGCGGCACATCCTGCAGTTTTATCCATGCCTGATTATTCCAATGCAGAAGGCTTATGGACATCTGAGGCCAATCAAGCAAGCTCAGAGCTGGGCGCTCAGAGTGGGTATTTGTTTTTGCATCACGGAGGGTGGGTACGACGACATGGGTCAACCACTCGCGAAGGCTTCGGTACTCCGGGCAGTAGTGATAAACCAGTAGGGCATAGATTCCGGACTCACTGATCAGAAGAGTACGCTCGACAACACCATGGTGGAGTAGGTACTGACATTGGCGCTGATCAGGATCAAGCTTGCGCAACGCACGCTCGTCCAGATAGAGGCGCAACAAGCGCCCTAGGTCACGAGCACTGAACCAGGGCTGGTTTTCCAGCAATAGGGCGTGAAGATGCAGATTGTGCCGCGTAAAAACGTGAGGAACGAGATGATCGTTTTCCATGGTGCAGTACCCATATTCGCTTGAGTGAACTGCCGGCTACCGTCGCCAAACGATAAGGGTGGCAGCTGCGTGTGGGTTGGCGAACCGGTGCAAGCGAATACCGGCAGACCCTAAGGTCTCCCACACACAGCCGCCATAAAACGAATTACGAGCTAATGCCCGATATCGGATGGGGGACGCCATGCGTCGCAAGCTTTCCGGGTCGCCAAACCCAGTGCTGAATATTCAGCAGCAAGCAGCCTAGAGAGCGATGGCATGGGGATGCTATCGGAAAGCGTCAGTGCGTATCGTAGGAAATTGCCCGAAACGACGTTTACCAGGCAAAAATAGCTGGAAGGCTATCGTTGCCCTCTAATCAAAATTTATCGGGCGGCGCACAGAGAAACTCCTTCGCCAACGTCAACCAGGCCTGCGCCGCAAACGACAGCTTGCACTGGCGACGCCACGCCAGCATCAGCCTCCAGTTCAGGGCCGGCGATTGTATTTGCGCGATGCTGAATTGGCTGGCGTCGAGGGTGTCGCAGAACGCCCGGGGCAGCAGGGTGATGCCCACGCCCAGCCGCACTAGGGAGGCGATAAAGTCCCATTGGCTGCTGCGGCCACTGATACGTGGCTCAAAGCCGGCTTGTGCACAGGCATCCAGTACAAATTGGTTAAGGGTGAAGGTGTCATCGTAAAAGATGAATTCGCAGGCTTGCAGCTCGCCAAGCTCCACCGAGCTGCGTCCTTGCCAGGGCGAGTCATGGGGCGCGAGCAGGCACAGTGGCGATTCGAACAAGGGCATTGAATGGAATTCGCTCCAGATGTCGGCCACACGTGGTGAGTCCAGAATGGTGCCGAACTCCAGCGCGCCCTGGCGCAGATCCTGAATGGTGGCGTTGCCGCCGCTTTCGAACAGTTTCAGTTCGATCTTCGGATAGCGGGCGTGATAGGCGGCGAATATCGGGGCCAGTGAGAGGTGCGTGGACGGCGAAAGCCCCATGCGCAGGGCGCCGCGCTCGACCTGCTGCAAATCCTGCAGTTCCACGTTCATCTCATCGTGCACCGCGATCATTTCCCTGGCGCGCTTGAGCACAATCTCCCCGGCGTCCGTCAGGGTGAAGCTTTTTCCCACGCGATCCAGCAGCGTCAGGCCGAGGCTCGACTCCAGTTGCCGCACCATTTTGCTGACCGTTGGCTGGGTCAAGTGCAGCTTCACTGCGGCTTTGGTAAAGCTCTGCTGGTCTACGACTTCTACGAAATAACGAAGCGCCCGGATATCCATGATGCATTCCAATTTTGCATGGTTTTCATAATATTAATTCATTATATCTTTGAAAAATGGCTGGATAAGATTTGTTACATCTGTTCCCAGCCAGCGTTCCCGGTCATGCCGAAGGGCCTTGCCAGACGCTTCCATGGCCAGATTTCTCGCAGTGTATGAATCAAAGGCAACGCTATTTCTGGAGAGCAATTGTGCTTAACAAAACGCGTCATTCTTTTTCCGGTTCTGATGAGATGTCTCAGGGGGCGCGCTTCGTAAGGGAGCTGCTGGCGCAGGCGCAGATCGAGGTCAACGGGCCGTCGGCTGCGGATATGCAACTGCACCACAGTGGCACGTTCGACCTGGCCCTGGCCAAAGGCAACCTTGGCCTTGGCGAAGATTATATGGACGGCGGCTGGGATGCCGACGCGCTGGATGAGTTTTTTTTCCGGCTGATGCGGTCCGGCGTGATTGACCAGGCCAACCCGGCTACCTTGTTGTTTCACGCGTTCAGTTCCCGATGGCTGAACCTGCAAAACAAGAAGCGTGCCTGGCAAGTCGGCGAAGCCCACTACGACTTGGGCAACGATTTTTACGCGCGCATGCTCGACTCGCGCATGACGTACACCTGTGGCTACTGGAAGGACGCCACCACCCTGGAGCAGGCGCAGTTCGCCAAGCTGGACCTGATTTGTAAAAAGCTGGGTCTCAAGCCGGGCATGCGGGTGCTGGATATCGGCTGTGGCTGGGGCAGTTTCATGAGCCATGCCGCCGAGCACTACGGTGTGGAGTGTGTCGGTGTGACCATCTCCAGGGAGCAGGCGGAATGGGGCCGCGCCAAGTACTCACATCTGCCGATCGAGTTTCGGCTCCAGGATTATCGGGATATCGACGAGCAATTCGACCACATCGCCAGTGTCGGCATGTTCGAGCATGTGGGCCGCAAGAACCATCGGCTGTATATGGAGGTCACCAACCGCTGCCTGAAAGACGATGGGTTGTTCCTGTTGCACACCATTGGCAAAAACCAGCGCAACAGCACACCCGACCCATGGATCGACAAATACATCTTTCCAAACGGTGATTTGCCCTCGATCGGGCAGATCGGCGACGCCATGGACGGGTTGTTTGTTGCCGAGGATTTGCACAACTTTGGCGCCGACTACGACAAGACGCTGATGGCCTGGTGCGAAAACTTCGAACTGGCGTGGCCGGATTTCGCAGAAACCTTCGGTCGGCGCTTTTACCGGATGTGGCGTTATTACCTGCTGTCGTGTGCAGGTGCGTTTCGCGCGCGGGATATCCAGTTGTGGCAGTGGGTATTGTCGAAGAAGGGGGTCGTTGGCGGGTATCAGCGCGTGAGCTGACGATTACAACGGTTTAACGGGGACAGGCGGGAAATCGCTCCCGCACCTGCCCCGGAGGGCCGGCTTATTCGGCGGCAGGCGTCAGTCGCGCTTCCAGCTCCGCCACCTTGGCCTCAAGGCTCTCCAACCGTGCCCGAGTACGGGCAAGCACAACCATCTGGCTATCAAATTCTTCCCGGCTTACCAGGTCCAGCTTGCTGAAGCCGCTCTGCAACAGCGCCTTGAACTGGCTTTCAATTTCATTGCGCGGCAGCGCGGTGTCGCCGCTGAACAGGCGGGAGGCGTGGCCGCTCAGGGCATCTAGGAGGTCTTTGGGCGCGAGCATGGGAAATAGTCCGGAAAATCTGTTGGCCGGCAGTGTATCACGCAGCCTCTACAGTCTCTTTCGCGGCTGGCGGCGCACGCTTTTCGCGCATCGGGCCGGGCACTCGCGCACCGTTTTTGTGCGTATCGGTGTTGCAACAAGGCCCAGCAGGTGGGCGTAACCGGGCAAAGGACTGATTTCAGTGATTTTTACGGAGCTGGCAAGCTTTCTGCTTAGACGATCATGACCCATGCACTGATGCAGTCGCTGTGACGATGCAGTGCGCCGACGGAGCGGGGTAGGTGTTTCGTCACCAGTGGTTAGCGAGCGTCGCAATGGCACATGCCAGGGCGACGAAGCGTTACAAAGCCAGGCACTGCGCTTAGACTTGAGACGGGTTTGTTTTCCTGGGGCAAGTCCACCAATTCGGGAGAGAGTTTTCATGAAGCTAGTCACTGCCATCATCAAGCCGTTCAAACTGGAC
>Ga0247816_10000357_pt1 | contig 26809 bp, 40 predicted proteins | sample UWRJL209509C1_FD_179930 | JGI IMG/M metagenome (GOLD analysis project Ga0247816, IMG submission 179930) | Plant litter microbial communities from Arlington Agricultural Research Station in Wisconsin, United States - UWRJ-L209-509C-1 | ecosystem: Environmental > Terrestrial > Plant litter >...
TTGGCTTGGTCCAGCTAGGGCAGCCGTAGACGAAGGCGAACAGCAGGGCCTGCTGAGAATTCAGCCCCCACTCCAGCGCCTTCACCTGGTTAATCGTGACGGTGTATTGCATGTCAGGCCTTCCCGACCTTAGCGGCCAATTCAAGGAAGCGATCCACGTACCAGTGAGGCTGCGTCTCGCGGGGGCATTGAGGACTGGTGAGGTTCTTGCCGTAGGCCATGCCCTTCTCAGTCACGGACCAGAAGTCGACCATTTCCTGCTTGGAGTTTTTGCGCTGGAGCAGATTCAGGAAGCCGTGGGCCTTGAGTGCAAGGTTGAAGGCGCGGGCGGTGCTGGCGATGGCGTGATCTTTGATAAGGGCGGTGATTGCCTTTGTAGGCATCGAAGAGCCGCCAGCGGCATCTGATGCAGCGTCCACTGCGTAGCCTGGGAGGAATTTCGGATCCAGGCCATTGTTCTGGGCGATCTTGGTGAGCATTGCCATCTGGCAGGACGCGGCAGGCTTCAGCAGGCGCGTGAAGCACTCCATGATGGCGATCTCGCCGATTACCTTGGTGCCGGTGAGCTGTACCTGTTCGCGAGCACCTTGCTGCTGCTCCAGTTCGCGCCAGCGGCGAATCACTGCAAGCCGCATTTTTGCGCTGTACCCTGTAAGCAGGGTGTCAGTGAGTTCGCGATTCAGTTCAAAGCATGGGAGAGACCGGCCAGTACTGTCTTGGTACTGAGCCGAACAATCGGCCCAGTCAATTTCCAGTTCCTTGAGCATTGAGCGGATGTCCGCCAGCACATGCTTGTGCGCCTTGCCTGTGAGCTTGGCGATCTCGCGGGACGACATAGTCCGCGCCACGTTTTTTGATTGCGAAAAACGTGGCGCGAGATTGGTATCGCTGTTGATATGTGGCTGGGTTTGCATATAATCGGCCTCACAAGTGTTATCGAATCAGCCGACCTCGACCGTCGGCTTTTTTGTGTCTGTAATTCAGCGCGCCTGCGCCAAACTCCCCACCCCACTCCCCGTTCCGCATCTCTAAAAACCCACTGGATAAAACTCCAGCGACTTCAGGTTTCTTACTTCGCAGAGCGGTTGGGCCGATACTGGCTACATGGATTGGCGGGCGTGGGTCTCAGGCGGCAGATTTTTTCGGATGGGCTTCGGAAAGAAGCCAAGACGGTTCGAATGGCTTGCCATTGGCTGATGCCAGAGCCGCAATTCTTTCTGCGTACCGTGTTTCCCCGGTGTATTCAGTGCGCGGCAGGCACTCCGCGGTCAGCCACTTGTAAACGGCTCGCGGCGTCTTGCCGCATGCCAGAGCAACCACCGGAACGCCGCCGGCGTCATCAATAGATTTCTTAAGCGGGCTCATGGGGCCTCCAGGCGAAATATGAACTTGCAGTACATATTATGTCGGAACTGAAAGTACATGCAAGGGCATGCGATATTGAACCTATGGTTCAAATAGAAGAGATACGTGCCGCGTTTGCCTCCCGCCTCAAGAAATCACTTGCCGAAAAAGGCATTGACCAGTGGGGCGCGGGCGCTCGTCTGGCGGAAATGACCAAGGTCACGCCGAAAGCAGCCAGCAAGTGGCTCAATGGCGAGTCAATACCTGGTCCCGCAAAGATGCAGGCTATTGCTGCGCATCTCGACGTCAAGATTGAGTGGCTCCAGCACGGATCTGGCGATGGCCCAGGCCTATCGGAAGGGGAGCCGGATTTAAGTCCGACCTCTACTGCTGCTGATAAAATCCGAGCAATGCTGGCGGGTAAGGGTCTCGGCGAGGACAAGCTGCGGAAGCTGCTGGCTGTTGCTGAGGGCGATGAGGCGGAAGAGGCTGGTGGAGTTCTCGTACATGACGCCTACAAGCCTGGAAAGGTCGGCGACGAGGTATGGATCGCCCACTATGACATTCGGGGTGCCTTAGGCGGCGGCGAGGTAGCTCACGACTACCCTGAAATGCTTCAGGACGTTAGGGTCAGTCCTTCCCAGCTCCGGGCGATGGGCGTTGAATTCAAAGAGCACTATCACCTGAAAATGATCACTGGTTGGGGTCAGTCGATGGCTCCGACAATTAAGCATGGCGACCCCCTGCTGGTCGATATCAGCATCAAGGAATTCATCGGAGATGGGATCTACTTCTTCTCCTACCAGGGCTTCCAATACATCAAGCGCTTGCAGATGAAGGGGAAAGACAAATTCAAGATGCTTTCGGACAATCGGAAGCACAAAGCCGAAGACATTTTCGCTGACGAGACCTACATCCAGGCGCGCGTTCTGCTCGTCTGGAATGCCAATCTGGTGTGACCCATGCCCCTCACCAAGCCCAACCAACAATTACGCCGCGACCTCAAGGCGATCGCCTCAAACCTTGAGGAGTCCTGTATCGAGCTGGGCAAGCTGGCAGAAAAGCTAAGTGATGCTGACGCTCTGGCGTTGATGGGTTTGGTGGGCACGCTCTACGAGGAATCCGACAGGCTGGTGGGGTACGCGGACGAAGTGAAGATCGGCCGAATAAAGAGAGCTGCGGAATAACCCGGATGACTGCTTGGAGGAATCAGAGCTTCTGGAGCAAGACTGGGGTCTGGGCCTGGCTGGCGTTCATGGCAGTCTTTACCAGCTACACCGACGCGGGCTGGATGGCCGGGGGCTCATCTATTCGCAAGCGCGTCTTCAGCCCCGGCTTTATTTTGCTCTGCGCCTTTGTGGCTGTGTATGAGCTGGTAGCGTTGAATCACTTCCATCGCTCGCAGATTAAACTTGGACGCCTATAAACGGTACGATGGAAGAAGGCAACTTGAGAGCGGATTTGTAGCCTTTTTTTAGAGGCTGAAGTGCGCATAGATACTGAGCATGAGAACGAGACAAGGAGGTCGGGATTGATTCCTGAGTGGAACGCGGAGGGCTTGCTTCCTCCAATAAACGAGTTAAACCCCGTCGACCTGAACAGATCGCCATACGAAACTGACCTTGTTCAGCTTATTCAGCGATTCGCCACCAGCGCTGAGCGTTGTCTAATCCTTCGGGGATATTTGGCACATCGCGCAGAATTGCATCTCTTGGGCGTGGATGCCGGCTTCCAATGGCTAGACGGCAGCTTTTCAGAAAACATTGAGCTAATTGAGCACAGATCTCCAGGTGACGTGGATGTCGTCACGTTCACTCATCGGGGCGATGACTTTTTTGATGCGCTAACTGACGACCAAATTCGCCTTTTGGGTGATACTGAGTGGATAAAGGACCGCTTCAAGGTCGATTTTTACATTCAATCGCTACAGGATGACCCTGAGATACTCGTGTCCATGTCTGCATACTGGTACAGCATGTGGTCTCATAGGAGGTCTAAGCAATGGAAAGGATTCCTGAGATTGGATCTCGCGCCATACCAAGACGCCGAAGCTCTGGCAATGCTCGAAGCTCGTCAACAGGAGCTCGCACATGAACAGGAATGAATACCTACACAGCGCAGCCGAGGTCAGCTTTCTTGAGAAGGAACTCTCGAAAAAGGGCGTAAGTAGGCTGACTGCGATGTCGCTGAATTCCAGAATTCAGCGAGCAAAGTCATTCCTCGAAAAAAGTGGCGTAAACCCTTACCAGCCCGCGAAAGTGATATTGACTTATCGTGGGGCGCCAGTTTGGGGTACACACGGAGTGCTGGCTGAATTCGGAACCTCGGCGACTCAGGCATTTAGTGAAGCCATAACCATGATTGCCGCGTCAATTTCGGGGACGCTGGCAGACAAGGGCCCTATTCCAAATCGCTCCAACAATCAGCTTCTAATAACTGGCGCGGCATTAGGCTCCTTCGGTTTCCAGCTAGAGGAAGCTCCTGCTGAGCGTCAACTCGATATTGAAGGCACCACACCTGTCTCTCAGGCGATCGACTTGATAGCGGAGTTGCTCGAAGCAACAACCAAGAGTGATGAAGAGCTCTCCGAGCCGGTTTCTAGGCTGGCTGATAGGGCCATCACGGCTGTTGCTGATTTCTTAGGAAAGCTTTCCAGCTATGAAGCATCCTGCTCTTTGACGACTCGCACCAAAAAATTCCAATTCGTCGATAGTGAGCAGGTAAGGCGAAGCAAGGAACGTCTAAGTCTGGACAATATAAAAGAGAGCATCGAGACTTTTACAGGTGAGTTTATTGGTGCCCTCCCAGACAAAAGGGCTTTTGAGTTTCGCACTGTCGATGGTCACGTAATCTATGGAAGCATCAAGCGAGACGTTCCCAACCCTAATGCTATCAACCAAAACCTCTATCGATCATTCAAAATTACCGTGAACGCCAAAACAATAGGAAGCAGCAGGCCTCGCTACATTCTTCAGGCCCTACCCTGGGAACACGCGGAGTAATCATTAAGCCCGGCCCAGTGCCGGGCTTCTTGAATCTGCCTGCGACTAATGTAGAGCCTTCGCTTTCGCTAGCAACCGGGCGCGGACTCCCTTTTCTGGGTTTACCAATGAAGCATCGGTACTGCCATCCTCCCCCTCCGCTGTCGGCACGAGCGTAACCCCTGAGACGGCGACTGCCAGACCTGGCATCTTAGTCCCGCTGACCTGAGTAACGCTGGTGCCGTTTGCCGTGAAGTGCATCGTAAGGCCCCAAGAGCCGGTATGGATATTCTGGTCGCGCAACAATGCGGTAATAAGATCACCAATCGAAAACGACCGCTCCTTCGTTGCCATAACTCCTCCTGTCAGTTCTAAGATTCTCACCTGGAATAGTAGGATGCCTCGGCCAATGATGCCCGGCCCAGTGCAGGGCTTCTTGTTTCTGCCCTTACCAGTTAGGATCGTTGCTCGCATCCGTATGGAGGGGGCTGCATGAACCCCACCGCAACCAGGCTGGTCAAGATCACCGCATTCGTAAGTGTGTGCGCCAGCGTAGCCTATGTGGCCCACGTCGTCGGCCAGGAGGTCGTTTACGTTCATGCGAAGGTCAGCGGATCGACAAGCACTGAGAATAAGCGTCAGGTGCTGACTTGGCCTGAAGCCGTCGCGTTGCCGGAATTGCGAGTTTCTCCCCCAAAGACGAACGCCCGACCTGGCGCTGATGACTAAATACTGCGCCAAAGTGTGACGATCGACATTTCACAAACCTTTCACAGTTGAGCGCTTATGGTTACCCCAGCTCCTAGTGAACATCCCTTTAAGCCCGCTACTCCCCATCGCGGGCTTTTCTTTGTGTGTGATTTGCCTCACCGAGATTCACTACTTCTCAGCCTACTCCGGCGATGCCTATACGCGCCCGCCTACAAAATGACACGATAGCGCCTCGCCTTCGAAAGCAGGAATACAGGATGTTCAGTCACGTAACCGTTGGTACAAACGATCTTGAAAAAGCAGCTGCCTTCTATGACGCGGTACTGATCCCTCTGGGTTTGTGCCGCCGAGTTGTAACCCCTGATGGTGGGCCGCTTTCTGCATGCTGGATTAAACCCGACAGTCCCCTACCTCGCTTTTATGTTTACTGCCCTTACGATCTAAAAGAGGCTTTAGCGGGAAATGGCAGCATGATGGCTTTTTCCGCGCCACATCCAGATGCAGTCGATACTGCCTATGCCGCAGGGCTTAGGACTGGTGGTGCTGATGCAGGCGAACCCGGGCCGCGGCCGCACTATGGTGACGGCTACTATGGCGCGTACCTACGTGACCCGGATGGCAATAAAGTGCACATAGTCCATCGTGGCGATTTGAACTTGCAGGAGTAGGCACACCGGTTTGCGTTGTTTGAGGCCCGGCCAGATCGCGGGCTTTTCTTCACCTATGATTTGGTCGTCGCAAGCCCCTTACCCTGAACTACGCTCCCAACATCATCGACTGGAGCCAAAGCCATGCCCTCCCCCGAATACTCCCTCACCGACACCCTTGAACGGATCTACGAGAATCAGCTCGCCCTGGAAGCGGCCATCATGGAGTTATCTTTATGGGCTAAGCGAAACGGAGGTGTCCAAGTCGATGCCAGCGTTCGCGGCGCGCTGTACACCATTGACGAAAATGCGGGACACATTAAGCAGGGCCTGGCCAGGCTTAGGGCGCAAGAGCCGGGCTAGTATCCAGACGGCACGTCGTGAGGTTCGAATATCTGAGCGCGCTTTACATGCTTGCCGGCGTTATGCCCGTCGATACAGCTTGTTTGGCAAGTCGGTCCGTAGCCTGGCTTCTTCCTTGATCTCAGCGACGAGCTTCGCAATGGCTCGACTTGATCGAAGGGTTCTGGGATCGATCCCCGTGACCGTCAGCTCTACTTGTCTATTCGTAGGCTCGATCAGTTGAATCACCAGAGACCCGCTTGCGTCGGAAGTGCAGACGCAACGTGTTGGCAAAAACGCCGTCTCGATTATATGGCGCAGCTCAAGGCTAGAGATCATCGCTTTAATCCTGGAAAATTGCAGGATAGAGTCGTTGAACGCGGCGAATCTGGCTTAGGAAGCCTACTCAAAATTCGTTCAAGTTAGTACATATTAGCTTGCTTTTTGAGAGCCGCTTCAGCCTTGCGGATGCATCCAATAACCATGCTTAGCGGGCGTCCAGAGTCGAACACGCTCAGGAGCAATAAACGGCTGATGCAGCCAGATAAATGCGTAGCCCGCCACTGAGCGGACTATTTGTTACTGGACCTGTGCGACTGGCGGCGATAAAGGGGATGGCGCGCTCGCAGCGGTAGGCTGGAGTGTGCCAATAACCTCATCGGGGAGTGTGTACATCGCGCCTGTCAGTGGATCGACTATCAGCATGCCTACTGCGCCGCCAAGCAAGATATTCCACCAGTACCATCCGCTAATGGTCGGCTTTAGAGCTTGGGTGCTTTCACTGTAGCCGTCAGCACTGAAAGTGATCGAATAGCTCTCGCGCTTGAAGTAGCCACGACTAGTCTCCAGTAGCGCTGCCCCAGGCGTTTGCCCGGTAAGCAAAACTTTTCCCGCCGAATCCTTGATCGTATAGGTCGTGACCTGCGGTAAGGCGTAGATATTAACCTTCGGCTTGCTATTGCTCACGATACTGGCGCATCCGCCTATGGCAATCATTGCAGCAACAACTGTGGCGCCCGCCACCTTACCCATCTTCATACCATCACTCCGTTGCGCCTTCATTGGCTTGGCTGACGTTCAGCCGGGCGCGATTGTATAGGAATGATGGCAGTTAGACATCCAGCCTGGAGCGGGCCTTATTGCTCTCGTCAGAATGGTGCCGCCTCTTCTTCGACCTCAAACTCCGGCTCCCCTCTTCCCGCGACCTCCACCTCTTGCTGCTCCCACCTCACCGTCACGCTGCCGTCGTCATTCAGCGTCAGCTCAAGCTCGTCCGTGCTGGCAATCACACCCAGCACCTCCTCCCACTCCCTATCCCCGTCTGTGTCCAGCCGATGGATCGTCACCCAGCGCTGCGCCTGCGCTACGGGATGATTGATCATCGATGAGACGCGCAACCCGAGCCGCTCTATCCCTGTCATTTCTTGCCGCGCCGCCGGTGATGCCTGTTTCTTCGCCATGCAAAATCCCCCCAGATAAATACTGTACATCCATACAGCATGCGGCGACGAGCATAACGAACCTTTGGGTCAGCGTAAATCCCATTTTGGCCTCCGATTTCTGAACCAGGGAGCAGTTCTCGAAAATTTATGTACTTTTGGTACTTGACTCAATATGAACCGATAGTTCATATTTCACCCATCGCAGCGATACACCACTGCGAACCGCTCTTTAACAGTCTGACGTGACCACCGCGACGTACCCAGGCCATTACCTGGGTCGGAAGAAGCTAAATCGCCGCCCAAGCAGCCTCTGGATAGCTGCCGTACTCCCAAATGTGAGTACGCGAAACCACGCAAGCCAGCTAGGAAGAACACCGGACACGAAATGTGTGACCTGGCCAGAGATATGAATCGGGCGATGCGCGTGGTGGAGAAACGGACATTTTCACTTCTGCACCTGGTGACGGGTGCAGCGGGAAAACAACCGGGAGTCACGACGATGGAAGCAACAATCATCAACGGCGCATGGAAGGGTCACCTCGGACGTGGCCTGGCACCGCGAGAGCTTCAGTTTCTACTTTGGATTGCCCAGGGCTTCACCTCGAAAGAGATCGCCCGGGAAGCAGGCATTGAGTACGGCAGCGTCAAGAAGCGCCTGACCAATGCGATGTTCAAGCTTGGCGTGACGAAGCGCACTGCTTTGGTGGCTGAGGCAATGAAGCGCCAGATCATCACGCCGGTGTGTTTCGTGCTGGCGGCGCTGATCGCCATGCACTCGATGATCAGTGACGACTCATTGCGTCGTGATCGCCGGGCGCCGGAAAGGCGAATGGCCCAGGTGCGGATGGTGCGCCGGACGGAATGTCCCGAGTTGATGGGCTGAGCAGTACGGGCCTTTTCGCTGATGCACCTGATTGCGCGGGTGTATCGGGAAAACAACCGATCAAGCACGGAGCATCAAATGAGCGAACAAACACTTCAAGCGCTGCTCACCGAGCGCGTTACTGCATACGCTGCATCCGACCGGCCACGCGAACTGATCAATGAGGGCATCGACAAGATGTTCAAGTCAGTAGTGGAAGACGCTTTCCGGTCCTATGGCGATTTCTCCGGCCAGATCAAAGAGGCAGTCAAGTCAGCCCTTCCCGCGAATGTTTCCGATATGTTCGAGCTTCAGCGATACAACGCCATCATCGCCAACGCACTTCGCCAGCGCTGGGAAGAGGCTGCAATGGGTTCGATTATCTTGGAGCACGCGGACAAATCGATTACCGACATCTTGACGGGTGAAGGCCTGTTGACTGGCGAGGTCTCGCTAAAAGCCCTTCTTGACTCGTTCATCGAAGAAAACAAAGAGCAAGCTGCAGAAGAGCGCTGGAGCAGGCCTGAAATACGTTTCGAGGAAGACGACAGCCACTCGATGAAGTTTTTCCACGTTTACTTTGACCCTGAGCCAGAAGAAAGCGCCAGAAGCGCTGGCTATTCGTCGGCGGGGCGCAGCGATCACAGTTTGAAGCACGCTCTTCACGTGAGCATAAAGGGCGAGCGCGATACCGGAGACCGCTGGCGAGCAAATGAGCAGTTTGGCGAGGTCTATAGCGCCAGGCTCGATGACAAGAAGATCGCCATCAATATGCGGGTTCGCACGAAGTGGGAACGCATGCTCGCCTCCCTGTACTTCGGTAACGCAACCCTGGTGATTGACTGTGAGCCGGATGATTTTTCCTACGGCTTCGACGACTGAACAACCAGCGCCACGACAGCCTGTCGTTAACTGCCCGAGGCCCTGGTACTCCCCAGCACCAGGCTGCATCGGAGTGTGATCTGGATGCCAAGACTGATTGGCTAAGGTCCAGCGGACTTGGGGAACCCCAAGCGGTGACTATCCGCAAAGCCGGAGTTCAGTACCGGTCAGATCACACCCCGATGCGGACGACATCGCGGCCTATAACCGCCCACCTGCACACAACTGCCAGAGCACACCGCCGCAGTTGAAACCCCACACGGAGGATTGTCAGCCATGAAGTAATTCAGAGATTCACCTGCGTGGCGCGGTAAGCCTGAAGGCTGCGCCCAACACCATGACAGGCAGCGGAAAGCAGGGCCGAAGATGTGACCGCGCACCAGCCGAAAGGTAGGTCCAACCAAAACGACGACGAACACCGCAGGCGAGTCCGAGGGCATAGCTGGCCAGACTCGACACATCCCGGGAAGTGCCGGGCGCCTGCGTCATCGCGGAATCGTGCGACCGGTGACAATGCTCTTGCTTCCGCAGTTGCAAATAGGAACATGGGATTCGGATCGCCGACGCAGGTGTTCATAGTCGCTTGCTGCAACAGTATCGAAGCCACTCCACCGATTTTCGGTGTTGCCCAGCTCGTCTGAGCGAACGACCTTCATACCTACATGCCCGCAAGACCTGCAGGTTGCTTTGTATTGATTTTCATCCCAGCTCATTTGCCACTCCTTGACGTCGACAAGTCTGTCAAATATAGCAGCGATATCCCCTCCCCACCTTTATCCATCAGCACTTCCCCCGCGCCCATCGGCAACCAGCGGGAGGCATGAGTGTTGACGAATACAGGTGAACCAACGAATGGAGACGGCCATGAACCAAAGTCATCACGCTTACTGTGATGTAGCGCTCGCAATGAACCGGCGCCGCAATATGTCCTTGGCGCTTTGCCTTGGGCTGGTCGGCTCCAGCGCCCCGAAGACCTCGCCTCGGCACCGGGTCATTCCGGTGAGCGATAAGTTCTTCCATATCGTCGACGGCCAGACCGGCAAGGTTGTTGGGTTTCGCCGCGATCACAACGAAGCCTGCGCGCTCGCCCGACGACTGGAGACCCGCCATGCCGACCAGTTACGCGGATAGTGCCCAGGCTAGGGAATCCGACAGGCGCTGGGATTTCCCGGAGCGGACGCCAAGCAGTAGAGCGGCTCTGTTCCACGAATACACGGCAGACGACCTTGCAGAGCGTGACGCCCAGCGTCTCGCAGAACGTGCAAGCCTCAAGCGCCGGATTGGGTTGGCAATGACCCAGATGGAAGCCATCTGCCCGCCTATTGGAAGTAACGCATGAACACCGCCCAGCGCGACCACCAGACCGCAGTCGGCTGGATCGAGGCAGAGATCGAAAACATGATCCGCGACCTCGGCAAACCCAACGCCAGCGCTGCAGCGACATCTTGCGTCACCTTGGCTTTTATGCTGCGGGCCATTGATGAGGCCGAGCATCGCCGCTACCGGGCGCGCATCGACCAGATCTACGCCGAATACAACGCGTCACTCGTTTCTGCCGCTTAACGGCACCACCCCACCACAACACTTTCAATGCTGCGCCAGGCGCGGCGAGGGATCGTCATGTCCACAAATGCTAAAAAAGCACCCGCACAAGAAGCGCTCGAAATCAGCGAAGCCGAAGATGCGCAAAAAGCCGTATCCCCTGCGGCAGCGGTCACTGACATCGCTGAATACCGGCCGCACGAAGAACAAATTGTTCGCCTGGAAACGACTTACGCGAAGCTGGTCGTTGACTGCTCCTCCAGCGAAGGCCTGGCGAATGCAAAGGAAGTCCGCGTCGATATCCGCGACGTGCGCTATGCCCTGGCCAACACTACCAAAACGGCACTCGTCCCTTATCAACAGAAAGTTAAGGATGCCCAGGCCCGCGTCAATCAGGTAAAGGAATTCGGCGAAACGCTGAAGGCCCGCGTCCTCGTGCTCGAAGAGCCAATCGACGAAGCCATCAAGTCTGAAGAGAAGCGCGTTGCCGACGCTAAGGCCGAAAAAGAGCGCCTTGAGCAAGAGCGCATCGAGGGCATCCGCGCAAAAATTACCCGCTTCAGTTCTGTCGCTGCCGCATATGCAAGCCGGAGCGCCGCTGACGTCTCCAGCATTCTGCAAGGCGTCAAGGAGTCGGTGATCCTGCCCGAAGAATATGGCGAGTTTGAGGCCGAAGGCACCATCGCTCGTGACAACGCCATTGAGCAGTTGGAAGCGCTGCACAAGTCAGCCGTTGAACGAGAAGAGGCTGCGGAAAAACTGCTGGCCCAGCAGAAAGAGCTTGAAGAGCTGCGCGAGAAGCAACGCGTCGCTGACGCTGAAGCCGAGGAACTGCGCAAGCAACGCGCCGAGGAAGATCGTAAGCGCTTAAAGCAGCAACAGGACGAACTGGACCAGCAGCGCCGCGATATGGAAGCGCAGCAACGCCAACAGCGTGAGCAGCAGGAAGAGCAACAGCGCCAGCAGCGCGAACGTGACGCCCAGTATCAGCGCGACCAGGAAGAACTGGCCCGTCTTCGCGCCCAGGCTATTGCCCCGGCACCAGTAACTGCTGCAGCTGCACCTGTGATCGTAGAGAACGTTGAAGTCACGCCGATCAGTTCGCATGCGATCGGTGATAACACCGACGATGCCACTACAGGCGCGCCACTCGTTGACGACATCGTCGAGGTTGTGGCGCTGGGCTTCGACGTGACCATCGACACCGCTCGCACCTGGCTACGCGCCATCCGCTTCTAACCACCCTTTCCACCCGAAAGCCGACACTTCCCTTGTCGGCCAGGGAGAGCGCTATGACCGATACAGACACGCAAGCACAAACGGGCCTCGCCACGTACCACGATCCATCGCACAACGCCGCGGCGCTCATCCTCGACCCGGGCACCATGAGGTCGATGAGCGACCTGGCGTTGATGATGTCGAAGGGTGTTACGACAGTGCCGAAGCATCTGAAGGGTAATCAAGCCGACTGCATGGCTGTAGTGCTGCAGGCCATGCAGTGGCAGATGAACCCCTTCGCTGTTGCGCAGAAGACATTCATCGTCAACGGCGGCGCATTGAGCTATGAGGCTCAGCTTGTTAACGCGGTGATTACCGCCAAGGCCCCAGTCAAGGGTCGACTGAACTTCGAATGGTTCGGATCGTGGGAAAACGTCATCGGGAAGATGCGCGAAGTCACGAGCAAAACCAAGAAGGACGAAGACACTGGTGAGCCCAAAAAATACCGCGTCCCCGCCTGGAGCTTTGACGACGAAAAAGGTCTCGGCATCAAAGTATGGGCGACATTTAAAGGCGAGGATGAGCCGCGTACCTTGGAGCTTCTGCTCACCCAGGTTCGCACGCGCAACTCTACGCTTTGGGCTGAGGACCCCAAACAACAAATCGCCTACCTGGTGACCAAAAAGTGGGCTCGCCTCTTCTGCCCTGACGTGATCCTTGGCGTCTACACCCCCGACGAATTTGAAGACTCGTACGGTGGTGAGATCGACATCACCCCGGCCAAGCATGCTGCAAATACCGCTGCCGCCGCCGGCGTCACGTTCGGTCCAAAATCCCCATCACCGGAAATCGACGGTGTATTCGCAGACCTTCTGGTAGTCGCGAAGCGGCAAGACATCGAAGCCTATGCAGCGGCTTGGGCAGGTCTCAAGCCGAAGCAGCGCGCAGCAATCGGCCTGGAGTGCCACGAAGCCCTCAAAGCCATGGCGGCGACCGTCGATGCCGACTTTACCGATATGACGGGCTCCAACGGCGACCAGTCCCAGACAGAGGAGGCGGCATAGTGAGAACGGAACTTCAGGGCACCGAAAAATGGCGTCAGGACCGGTCTGGCCGCTTAACAGCCAGCCGCTTTAAAGATGTGGTGGCCTGGGGGAAGCCTGACAAAAATGGGAAGCGCGAACCTATGGGTGCGCGCACCTCATACATGCGCGAGCTGTGCTTCGAGCGACTGGCAAAGAAGTCCAAGCACAACGTCAGTAGCGCGTCTATGAAGTGGGGTCACACCGAAGAACAAAAGGCGCAGGACGCCTACGAGATGCTAACCGGCAACATCGTCCTGCCCTCGGAGTTCATCGTTCACCCAAAGTACGACTGGCTGGGCTGCTCACCCGACGGCCTCATCAACGATGACGGGGGCACCGAATCGAAGTGCCCCTTCAACGAAGCGATACACGTCAGGACCTGGCTGGAAGGCATGCCCGAAGAACATATGCCGCAGGTTCAGGGCTGCATGTTCGTTACAGGTCGCAAGTGGTGGGACTTTCTGTCTTTCGATTCTCGCCAAGATGAAGAGTGTCAGCTTTATATCGAGACGATTTACCGCGACGAAGACTACATCGCCAACCTGCACAAAGAGCTGGTCCAGTTCAACCTGGAACTGAACCGCATGGTTGATGAGGTAGCGGACAAAGCTCGGGCGCAAGCCCATCGCCTAGGAGCCTGACCATGATCAGCAACCTAAAATCAGACATCGAGTTCCGGCGCGAGAAAGCGCTGGAGCTTTCCAGTCAGGTCCGTCGGCACTTGGACGCCGGTGGCAAATACACCATCGGCGATAGCCCGGCGATCAATCCAGACCCAGCCAAGCGTTCGCAAATCATCGACCCGACAACCATCCTCCAGCGCCGCAAGCCTCCGATTTCAAGGGCTGAGCGTAACGCGCTGCGCAAACTCGCGGAGGCCATATGAGCAAGCGCAAGCCTCACAACTTCAAAGCCCGCATTGACCGATCCTGCCGGTCGCTGCTAGCAACCAACCATGTCGCAGTGGTCAATATCGACCCCAGCGGCCGCCAGGGCATGATCAATTACAAGTCGCTGAAGAACATCGCACCGGGAAAGATTGGCCAGGCTGTCTGCGGTATCCCCCACCGGTGGACGATCTACCTCAGCGCCCTCTGCATCGACGCCCGCGGCGACCGCTACAGCAAGTCGGTAGAGGTGGCACCCGATGGCGTCTACCTCTCCGACCACCTGGAAGACGTGATCGAGCATTGCTACAAGAAGCTGCGCGACGAGGCCAATCAGAGCCAGATGGTGGCTTCGGGTTGGATTGCAATCCCTGAAGCGATGTCGCTCGTTGAGGAACACGCCGCGCGGATCTTCGAAGCTGTCGGCGCCTGGAATCAGCAGAAGGTCGCTGCATGCGCCGCATAGCCCGCATCCAGCAACGAAAACGCCAAACCTGGCTCGCACTGCCGGCCAGCGGAATAGAACAGGTAGGCCATGGCCAAGACTGTTCAGGAACGATCGGCCAAGGCTGCGCAGAAGCGGCTGGCGGTCGCCGAAAAGGAATTGCGACACAAGGTACGACCGGGCATCGAACAGGCCATGGAGCGTATACGGCTTCGCGGCAAGGTGCCGATCATCAGCGAGGTTCTGCAGATCGCCATCATGAAGATGGACTTGATGGCAGACGACGAGCTCGCGGCCTTCTTGAGTTATCCGCGCCACGAAATCGTGATTAGCGAAAACGCGGCGCGAGAATTTCACAACGAGAGCCTGCGCGAACTCAAGCGTGACCCTGGTGATGGGATACTGCATTATCAGGATTAGTTCGAAGACCGATCCTTAATTGAAGATTTGACCATACAAAATGTAAATGTAGAAGACAAGGCACAAAATTACTGCAATTAAGCCTAAAAGAGTGAACCAGAAAGAGAACCGTTTTAACGCTTGAAACACGGCCTCCCCCTTCTTAACTTTCTCCCACTCAACTTTTAATAGGGAAGCGACATCTTTCATAATGCCTTTCACTATCAACTCCGCATTGTTTTTTCCTTTCCCTAATGAATTCTCGAGCGAAGCTAGTTTAACAATTAACACACTATGCTCTTTTTCATTTAGCCTTAGAAGAACCCTGTTAGTCAGAGTTTTCATACTAACAATTTCTTTTTGGTACTTCACCCAGAGACTCTCTAAAACCTTATCATTATCGACGCATTGCTTTAGCTCACTATCGAACGCGGCAGCCAGCAAATTAAAGATAGATAAAAGTTCCGAGATATCATTTCTCAGTGAATCTATCCATGATTGGCGAAACTCAGAAATTCTATGCTCTTTTGTCAATACTGAAATAACAAATGCCACAACACCAGCTATTGCTGCTGCCGTGATTGTAGCCAGAGCCGGAAGTAAAGGGGTTATTTCTGCCATAGCATTTCGCTCCTTGAATTATATTTCCAAGGCGACAGCATATACCTACAAAAACCCAAATTGCCACCACCGGTCACGGAGGGCGGCGCCTACCTGAGGTAAACGCAATGCCCATTCGCCACAGCGTCATCCACAAGATCGACAAGAAGCCAGACGGCACACCTGCAGCACTGCATCTGGCTGGTGCAGAGCAGATCGACTGCGGCGCCCGCGACGACCTGATGAGCCAGCTCAACGAAAGCTACAACGCCACCGCCGGCAAGGCCTGGGGTTTCTTCCATGCTGAATCAGGCGCCTACCCTTTCAGCGGCTGGCTCGGCAAGTACCTGGCCGGGGTCGGCGACTTCCTCAAGTTCAGCACTACCGCCGTCGAGCACCTGGCCAAGCTGATGGAAGAGTCGAACCTGACCACAGGCGGGCATGCCCTCTTCTGCCACTACCAACAAGGCCTGACTGATTACCTAGTCATTGCCCTGGTACAGGAAACCGAAGCGGTGACCATGACCGAAGAGCTGCACCTGATGACGGTGAAGCGCCTGGACCTTGATCACATCCGCCTGGCCGCTCGCATCAACATCAGCGAGTGGAAGAACAACCCACAGTCGAAGCAGTACATCTCGTACCTCAAGGGCAAACAGGGTCGCCGGCTCAACGAGTACTTCCGTGATTTCATCGGTTGCCAGGAAGGAATCGACGGCCCAGGCGAAACCCGCACACTGCTGAAGGCGTTCAGCGACTTCGTTGAAAGCGAGGATCTGGGCGAGGAATCGGCGCGGGAGAAGACGAACACCCTGGTCAGCTACTCAATGGCCCAGGCCAAACTTGGCGAGCCAATCACCCTCGACGAGCTGTCGGGACTGATCGATGAAGATCAGCCGCGCAGCTTCTACGACTTCATCAAGGCCAAGGACTACGGGCTTTCAGAGACCCTGCCGCCGGACAAGAAGACGCTCAACAAATTCCGGCGTTTCACCGGCCGAGCTGAGGGTATGTCGATCAGCTTCGAGGCGCACCTGCTGGGCGACAAGATCGAGTTTGACGAAGCCGGCGGCACGCTGACTTTGCGCAATCTGCCAACCCAACTCACCGATCAACTAAAACATGCAGTTGCCTGATCAGAGTTTTCCGCGCCACAAAATCGTGATTAGCGAAAACGTGGCGCGGGAATTTCTTGACCAGAGCTTGAGCGAGGTCAGCAAGGATGCACCGAAACTTCACGTCTCAAATATGAAATGCTCCCGCAGCTTAGAGCTCGAAACTTCAAAGCAAACCTTCAGCAAACCTAGAGTGAAATCCAGATGATATTCACTGGGGCCTGTTAAAAGGAAGGCGTTTCCATCCCGAATCTCCAGAGAGGAATCCATCGACCTGAGAGTTGCATGGCTTGCCACAGCAGAAAGACCGCGATAAACAGTCTCATAGAGAGGTAAAAGGTCTGCTATTCGCGCCGCTTCATAGGTTGAAAATTTTGAAGCGGGACCTTCGGCTCGACTTATAACTTCGCTCAAGTCGCCTACGTTTTGCTCGGTAAGCCCCAGCTCAGAAAGAGACCTAATCATGCCTACGGCTTGCTTTTTCTCTTCTGTATCGCCGTATTTACCCATTTGAACAAACACGGCGGGGTCGTTTATGAGTGCTACCGCATGAAACAAAGACTCAACCGCCGAGCGCGTCAGTGTTTGAGCGTCAACCACAAGCCCTCTTTCGCATAGTAGTACTGCTGCCTGACAACTCCTGACCGCCTTATGAAAGAGTATGAGAGAAGCCACCTTATCAGAGGCGTTCTGGTATACGCCCGCACCCATCACTAGTTGCTGGGCAACTCTAGAGGCCGCCTCGACATCTTCGAATTTTTTCCGACGGGTCGATCTTAGCTTCGCTTTTACAAGCTCAAGCGCTGGAGAAAGAAAGCCTTTCTCATCGAGATCTTTGAGTGACGCGTGGTCCATGGGCAACCGCTCCCTGATTTATTTATGGCCGAAACACTAACACCAACTACATATCGCGCCCACCGATCACGGAGGGCGACGCCTGACTGGAGATAATCCATGGACAAGAACACGAAGATCCTGATCCCGGAAATCTCCGGCGAATGGACTGAGCGCCTCCGCTCAGGGAAAACCAACATCTGGAACGCTTGCAGCCACGACAGACCACATCGCAACAGACTGCCAGAGGTTCGGCTTGATCCGCCGGAAGTCGGGCTGTATGCCGAGCGAATCGACGGCGCCTGGTACTGGGTATCGGGTTGCGCCAAATGCAACGAAAGCGGCGAGAAATACAGCTACTCGGTTTGCGACAAACACAATGTTTGCCGCCTGTGCAGCACTCACCGCTCGAAGCTCACGGAAACACCGTGGGGCCATCCTGACGGCTTCACCTGCAAACCTTGCCAGGACGCACAAGACGCCGTTGCGAAAGCAGCGGCGCTGGCTAAGGTCGCCGAGACCGACTATGACGAGTGGGATTATCGCAACCTGGACGAATGCAAATGCCCGCACTGCGCCACCGTGATCCACATTGAAACCGAAGACTACGGCGACAAGAACATGGAATGCGACACCTGCAACGGTCTGTTCGAGTTGACAACCGAGTACTCGGTGAGCTTCACCACCAAGGTGATTGGCGAGCGCATCACTGCCTGACCCGGCCACCTCGATCACCTCGATCACCTTCAAACCTATTTGGATTTCACTTCTGTTCTTTGCCAGGTAATTGAGCCATTTTCACCTGAGAGGCCGCTGCGCTGAACAACCACATGGTAGCCAGCAATAGTATTGCCCGCTGAATCTCTTTCAGAGAATTTCAGGATATCTTCCCCAGTCGTAACACCAATAATCAAGTCTCCGGAAACGAGATGATTTTGGGTTGGTATGCGTAACAGCTTCTCGTACATCTCGTTGCTCACTTGTTGCTCCTTCCGGCTCCATGCCGGTCACCCGTAATACCCTAACCTAAAACAAATTGCCACGGATCACTGGGCGCGTCACGACTGGAATGCAATGAGTCACTGCTCAGGTGCAGGTGCAGGTGCAGGTGCAGGTGCAGCCAGCATCTTCGGGTCATTCAAGTTTTTAAATATTGCTTTAGCTCTTTCCGGGATTATGTAAGTGCCTATAAGTATGTGTTCAATTACTTCAAGAGCCAGAAGCAGCTGATCTTTCGAGTGCGCCTTGGCTTTATGCGCAGCCCTATTGCCTAAAAGTCGTATTTTGTGAAGTGTTTCAACACCCTCCTTCGTAACAAGTGATCTAACATGAAGGTCATCAATTTTTTGTACCAGATTACGGCCCTTAGCTTTTACGTCCGTACAAATTGATTCGAGCAACGCCCTGATTGCAATACCTCCAATTATAAAAAGCTCATTTTCGACGGCGCTGCGGGATTCTTTATATATCGCGCCAATTTCCCAAGGGAGCGCCCAGTGATCTATGACCTTTGAGCCAAGAACTCGGCCAGGGTAATAAGTGATGGTAGGTATGTAGTAAAGTTCTCTCGAGTCATAGTCATGATCATATTCTTCGGAGTTAGTTGAACAGATTCTAAACGAAACCTCCTCACAGCCTAAACACTGAATTATCTGATTTTCTTCGGTCCATTCTATGCTGTGACCACCACCACAGTCCTCTGATCCTCTTTCCGTATAGCTAGCAACCAGTTTGTGATTGGTCTCGACGCAGCACTTTTTACATGGGTGCTTTTCCTGCTCGTCAGCACCAGCAGCGAAATGAAAACTTTTCGTTATTTGTCCCATATCTGCATCCATTGCGAAGTTCCATTCCGTACAAATACCCCATATCAACGAATCACGCCAGCCGGCGAGGATCCTCTATGCCCGATATCACCTACGGCTCTGTGTGCAGCGGCATCGAAGCCGCGACACAGGCCTGGCACCCGCTGGGCATGCGCGCCGCCTGGTTCGCCGAGATCGAACCATTCCCCTCGGCGGTCCTGGCCCACCACTACCCCGACGTGCCGAACCACGGCGACATGACCAGGCTGGCCGCCCTGGTGCTGGCCGGAAAGATCCCGGCGCCGGACGTGCTGGTCGGCGGCACCCCGTGCCAGGCCTTTTCGGTTGCCGGTATGCGCGAAGGCCTTACCGACCCGCGCGGTGCCCTCACCATCAAATACGTGGAGCTTGCAGATGCAGTTGACTATGTTCGCGCCGGCCAGCGAAAGCCCGCCAGCGTCATCGTCTGGGAAAACGTCCCCGGCGTACTCAGCGACAAAGGGAACGCCTTCGGATGCTTTCTTGGCGCGCTTGCTGGGGAAGACTGCGAGCTGCAGCCTCCAGGGAAGAAATGGCAGGACGCTGGTTGTGTGTATGGACCCAAAAGAACAATCGCGTGGCGGGTCCTGGACGCCCAATATTTCGGGCTGGCCCAACGACGCCGTCGTGTGTTCGTTGTCGCAAGTGCTCGAGACGGGTTCGATCCTACCGAGGTACTTTTTGAGCGAGAAGGCGTGCGCCGGGATACTGCGCCGAGCCGGGGCCAGGGGCAGGACGTTACCGGAACAGCTCCTTTCGGCCCTGCGCTCCAGTGCGGAGAAGGATGCGAGTACGTCTTCCCTGAGCAGTTAGGTGCCTATGGCTGCCCGAATTGCGAGGGCGACTTTGGTCCGGCCGTATCGATGTTCGGCGGCATCCCAGCCTTCGGCGCCGGGCGCATGTCCGGATCCATCGAAAAGGCCGGCACACTCACCCATCACGAAGGACGCAACGATCTGGACAGCGAGACCTTCTTTGTTCAGCCTGACGTAATTGGGGCTTTCACAAGTCACGCATACAGCGGCGGTGCTGGGGGAAGACCAGAGGGCGCAGCGGCGGGACACTTTCTTGCGGTCGCCGGAGCGCTGCGCAGCACCGACGGAGGCGCCGATGTTGATCACGCCATAGCTGGGCACTTGGTTGCCGGCACACTCAACGCCAACGGCAAGGCCGCTGGCAGCGCGACCAATCAGGACGCAGAGTCAGGCCTACTGGTGGTGCATGGCACGCAAGACCCAGGCGTCAGCGACAAACTGGCCTTTGCCCTGGGCCGGAACAACGGCCAGGAGAACGCGGTGCTGGCACTCTCCTGCAAGGATCACGGCGCTGATGCGAGGGTTATCGCTCCTACCCTGCGCGCCATGGGCCACTCAGGCAGCCACGCCAACGCCGGTGGTCAGGTGGCCGTGTGCATCACTGTAGAAATCACGCACACGCTGAAGGCAGAGGGTTTCGATGGTAGCGAGGACGGTACCGGGCGTGGCCAGCCGATAGTTGCAGCTGTGTCGCCAACTTTGCGAGCGGGCAACATGCGTAACAACAGCAACCCGTCAACCGAGGCCGACATGCTCGTTGGTGGTTCTCAGGTCCGGCGACTCGTACCAGTCGAGTGCGAGCGACTCCAAGGCATGGCCGACGACTACACCTTGATCCCCTGGCGCGGCAAGTCAGCAAGCGAATGCCCGGACGGCGCTCGCTACAAGGCGATCGGCAACAGCAAGGCCGTCACCGTGGTTCGCTGGATCGGCAAGCGGCTCCTTCAACAGCTTCACTCATAGCCGCCTTTCATGTTGCGAATAATGGGGTGTGCATCACTTCGCCTGTAGACCCGCAACTTCAATCCGTTGGAGCAGGTAATCACTGAATATTTTTCGGAGGGTGACTGTTTCTCAGCGATAACTTCTGAGCAGTCCCAGCCGTAGGTATTTAAAGCATGCCAAGCCAGATCAGCCTTACTCAGATTCCGGCTGCTGTGAGCGTTGGAGAGGTCGTAGTTGAACTTTGAATCGTCCGCCTTCGTAGCCTCGACTGCCCGACTTACCGGAGCAGGTGCAGGTGCAGGTGCAGGTGCAGGTGCAGCCTTAGGCTCAGCCGCCACATAAGTCGAGTTACTTGCTGTATGAGAGTTGTTTTTGCTTTCGAGAGCGCCCTTTCCAACGAGTAGTGCCAATCCAACAGCCAAAATAATCCCTACCGTCCTTCTCTCCATCTCTGCGGATCTCGTCCTAAAGATTGTGATCATCTCAGCTCGCGCTGCGATCAGTCCATAGATTGAAAATCTGACCCCACTCCACCGCCCGGGCATGGCCCGGCAAGGACTTCCCATGCCTACAAAAAACAAAGTCGCCGCGCCGGCGCCAAGCTTGGCAACCGGCCATGAACTCACCGCTGCAACCTGGGCTGACTTCGTGACGCGCCTTCGCCATGACTGTGTTGGTGCGGGTGTGCACGATCACTGCACTGCGGCGGCGACCTTCATCGTTCAGGCTAGGCGTATCGCCTACGGTTTAGACACCGACTACAGCGACAACCGCGTCCTGATCGACCACTGTAATGAAGGCGAATGGTTCTCGCCGAAAGAATACTGGGACGACCAAGACGAAGATGGACGTGCGGCGCTGAACAAAGCAATGCAGGCTTGGTCGAGCTGCCAATTCATGAAGGCTGACGAGTCAGATCAGTGGCATGTTCTCGGCGAGCTGGATGGGCACGCCGTTACCGGCTGGTGCGAGAACTGGGAGTACATCAACGCGCACCTTACCAAGGACGCAGCCGAGGCGTTCATCCGGCGCAAGAAACACGACTACCGCAAAGGCATGCGCGTCTATGTCGATTCGCAGTATTACGCCTGGGAGTTCGAGGACATCAAGGAAGCGATCATTGCTGGCACGCTGACCTACACGCCAAAGCCGACTGGGACTGCCCATGACCTGGTAACGAGGGAGGCAGCAGGGTGACAACCCCGAAGAGAAAACCGGCAAGCCAAGACGTTGAGTTAGTAGCCCAAAGGAAGGGAATTGATTAACTCGCAGCTAAAAACGATGACTCACCGATTATTGCCCACATCTAAAGAGCACGCTCCAACAACGTAATAGAGCGCCAGCTGGCTAACCGTTTCAACAGCAAATATCTGAAACGTACAACCAGCGCCCCACTTCTACCAACAACATCAGGTCGCGTCTAGGCCCATTTTCCAACCCCTCCTCCTTCAAAGTCGGCCGCTATAGCGGCAAGGACGAAGTCATGCCTGAACAAAAGATTACGTTCGTCAACAGCGAGCCAGCCAAGTGCGGCTGCACGATGGAATTCAGCTCTGGCGATGGTCAGTACTCCGACGTGCTTTTTGTCACCCCCTGTGGGGCGCACAGCGACAGCAAGCCGTTCGGGCCGGTCGAGGTGAATCGCGATGCAGGCGGCTGGTGGTATCACCCGAACATTCCGAGCTTTGGCGAAGGCGAAGACCCGGCGCCCTACATTGCCTGGGTCAAGGAACAGGGACTGGAACTGAAAGGCTGGCACTCCGGCGACGAGCTCGAGGATCTACCTGACGAGGATGCTGCGTGCACCGCCTGGAACCCCGAATCTCCTGGGCCTGAGTGGTTCCTGATGGGGATCTTCGATACGGATGACGGCCCCTATGTGCAGTGGGCGCGCCGGGAGGTTGCGCCGTGAGCCAGATCAAAGAACGCCCCGTCCTGTTCTCGGCGCCGATGGTGCGCGCCATCCTGGAAGGCCGGAAGAAGGTCACGCGGCGGGAAGTAAAGGGTACCGGCTTGGTTTGGCTGGATAACTTCTTGGCAGAGTACGTCGCAAATCCCGAAAATAATCTCTGCCCCTACGGAAATCCCGGCGATCGGCTGTGGGTGCGCGAGACCTGGTACTGCGACCACTTCCAGGTTCAGAAAGGCCCGTACCTGCGCCCCGACGATATGCACGACCTTGATCAGTCGCGGGAGGATGGCGAGTTGGTGTATGCCGCTGATGATCTGGCGCCGTACGAGCAGGAGCAGCCAAACTGGAAGCCGTCGATCCATATGCCTCGCTGGGTCAGCCGCATCCTGCTGGAGATGACCGCCGTGCGCGTGGAGCGGTTGCAGGACATCAGCCGCGCCGGTATCCGAGCGGAAGGCCTGCAGTGTCCGCCGGAGCTGGCAAGCGACGACGTTTCACCGAATTACCGAGACTGGTATCCGGCGGCTTGGAGGGAGCTTTGGGAGTCCACTGGTGGCGATTGGAACGCCAACCCGTGGGTCTGGGTGGTCGAGTTCAAGCGGCTGTAGCGCAAGCTGAAGATCAGCGCTTGGCTCGTTGGGAGAACCCGATAGCCATCAAGGCGATGCCGGGTATCCAAAAGCCCGCGTTAGATGTCCCCAAGCCGACTGCAAGCAGTGACACACCAACAGCAAACATATGCGCTCCTCCCAGAAAAACTATCCATTTCATATCCGCCCATTTAAGCATAAACCGGCCATCAAAACGGCCAAGGACAAAGTCATGCCCGAACGAAAGCCAATCATCATGTTCGACGCTCCGGAAGCGGCCAGCCTCAAAACGGTAACCGGTTGGGTTTCCGCTGACGGTCGTTTTTTCGGCGCCGACGAAAACCTTGCCCGCTACTGCGGTGCTACCCACCGCCGCTGCGAGGCGAATCCTGACCACGATATCTACGAAGTGAATAGCTACTGCAAAGCGTGCCGCCACACCCGGCGCCAAGCGAAATTCGCGGCGATGCCGGTCAAGGAGTGGGCCGGCGAACCTTTGGTCATCTTCGATGGTGATCGGTACTTCTTCGATGAAGACGATCTGCGCGATTACCTGATCGAAAGCGATGTCGATCTCGCCGACCTGCAGCTCTGCATCTGCGAACCAAACCACCCCAGCCAGATCGATCCGACGGACCATTTCTGCGACGACTTGCCGGAGGACGGGGAGATCCGCGACGATCAGCTGCTCGCGGCGTTCGATCTGCTGAACGAGATGATCCGCCAGTCCGAGCCCTTGTCGTGGTCCGAAGGCGAGTTCGCCGCATCTCTGCCGCAATCGCTCCTTAATGAAGTAGCGGCTGCGCGGGTGACGCCATGATCGCCACTTTCTGGTTCGCCTACGTCTTCATCTACTAAGGGGCCCAAGCCATGAATACCTATAGACACACCTTCGCAGCCGTCTGCCCTTCCGACGGCGAAACGATCCTCTACCGGCTGGAATTGCGCTCAAGCGCCATGATTCGCGTCGCGCACATCAAGGCGACGACAGCGCTGATCACCAAAGGCTGGCATGAACAGATTGCCGACAGCCTGGCGGAATCCTTGGGCGGCGATCAGACCATCATCGCCACGCACCAGGGCGTCGAGATCGAAACGGTGAGGCTTAGCGGATGATTGCATACCACGGCACGCCGGTCGGCGGCACTCGCCAGGATGGCGCCCGGTTCCTTGCCGGCCGGCATGCCCTGGTTCCATTCCCGCGCCAGGACGACATGGGCATTGTTGCCGATGTGTGCCAGTCGTTTGTGTTCGACAACGGCGCGTTTTCGGTCTGGAAGAAAGGCGGAAAGCTGGATGTTGACGGATACACCGCCTGGGTTGAGCAGTGGCACCGGCACCCAGGCTTCGACTGGGCACTCATCCCGGATGTAATTGACGGCGACGAGGCAGCCAACGATGCGCTTCTGGAAGCCTGGCCCAGAGAGTTGCGTGGGGTGCCGGTCTGGCACCTGCACGAATCGCTGGAAAGGCTGCAGCGCCTCGCCGCCGATTGGCCGACAGTGGCCATCGGCAGTTCGGGTCAATGGGCACACCCGGGGACAGCGGCCTGGTGGAAGCGGATGGGTTCAGCTATGGATGCAATCTGCGACGACCAAGGCCGACCAGCATGTCGCCTCCACGGCCTCAGGATGCTCGACCCCGCGATATTCCAGCATCTGCCCTTCGCATCAGCCGACAGCACGAACGCCGCGGTGAACGGTGGAAGCATCAGCCGGTTCGGCATGTACGCCCCACCAACAGCCGGCCAGCGCGCCAACGTCATCGCCGACCGCATTGAGTCGCACAACAGTTCCCCGATCTGGCAGCGAGAAACCCAGGCCGAGATGGCCTTGTAACTCAACCCACCTTCTGCCGCCCAGCGCGGCAAGGACACCACATGTTCGCAATGAAACTTACCCTGATTGTACTGGGCGCCTTGCTGTACCTGATCGGCACTGCCGTTGGGTTCGGCGTGGGCCTACCTGCCCTTCTCAGCTCCGGGGAGACGCAAGACATCATCGGCGCATTTGCCGGCTTCATCACCTGGGTGCTCATCACCTTCGGCTCCATCATCCACATCATCAAAACAGCGCGGCCCACAGCGGACGCCGGGAGGTAGCCATGTCAGCAGCAGAGCAACTCAACGACGGCATCACTGGCGACAAGGTGCCCGAGGCGCAGATGGCCGAAATTCTCGGCACCACAATCGCCGCCTTGCGCTCAAAGCGCGCTCGAAAACAGATACCAGTGGGCGTCTGGAATATGCACGGCGGCAGAATCATGTACAGCATCAGGAGATATTACGAATGGCTCGAAAGTCAGTGGGTCTGCCCGCAGGAATGGACCTCCACCACGGATCGATCCGCATCCGATTTATGTGGAACGGCAGCCGGCGGAGTGAAACGCTCCCCTATCCCCCGACACAGAAAGGAATCAAATCAGCCTCACAGGTTGTTGATCAGATAAAGGGGCTGATCAAGCTGGGGTTGCTCGACGATGACAAATACGCCGAGATATTCCCCAGCTCCAGCAACGTAGCCGGCGGCAAGATCAACTTCGGTGAGTACGCCCAGCTTTGGCTCGACAGCCGAGAGGTGGTGGACGGCACGAAGGGAAACTACAAGGGCGCCCTGAATTTATACTGGATGCCCGCGCTGGCTCTTGTGCGGATTGACCTGATCACCACCACCCTGCTCCGTCGGGCAATGGCGGCCAGTACTTGGAAGACGCCAGGCGTGAAGCGCAACGCCATCTCAAAGTTGTCGACAATCCTGAACTCGGCGATGGCCGAGGAATTGATCCAGAAGAACCCAGCAGCGATCTTGGAGCTTCCCAAGCGCAGCAAAAAGGAGATTGACCCTTTCACCCTGGACGAAGCAAACGAAATTATCGCGAAAATGTACCAGCACGAGCACTGGCCCAGCACGATCTATGCGGCATTTTTTGAGTTTGTGTTTTTTACAGGAATTCGTCTGTCCGAAGCCCTGGCGATGCGCTGGGATGCGGTCGACCTGGAGAAGAGGACGGCTCACGTTTGCCGTGGGATCGCCTTGGGGAAAGTGGTGGAGCGCACGAAAACGGGCGGCGACCGCTTCGTGTTGCTGAACGAGCGCGCCCTGCATGCTTTGGAATTCGCCAAGGAATATGCGGAGCGTCGGAAAAAAGGCAAGGGCAAGGTGCTGGAAACACCTTTCATTTTCCCGCCATCAAAAAACGCGGAGTACGTGAAACAGACATCCGACCTGCACAAGCAGTGGATACCGACCTTAAAGGCGTTGAATATCCGTCGTCGGCCGCCATACAACTGTCGTCACACCTATGCGACAATATGCATTATGTCTGGCATGAACCCCGCCTTCATCTCCCAGCAGCTCGGCCACAGTGT
>Ga0247816_10000358_pt1 | contig 26784 bp, 18 predicted proteins | sample UWRJL209509C1_FD_179930 | JGI IMG/M metagenome (GOLD analysis project Ga0247816, IMG submission 179930) | Plant litter microbial communities from Arlington Agricultural Research Station in Wisconsin, United States - UWRJ-L209-509C-1 | ecosystem: Environmental > Terrestrial > Plant litter >...
AGGATATCTCAAAATTAACTAAAGGCGTAAGCATTAGCAATGTTTACAATTCAGATTTAAAGACATTAGAATTAACGCTTCCAAACCTTCAAGAGCAAATCAAAATAGCCGGTTTTCTCAAATCAGTAGACGAAAAAATCCAAGACCTTGAAAAGAAAAAGAACCTTTTAGAACAATACAAAAAAGGCGTAATGCAAAAACTCTTTTCACAAAAAATGAGATTTAAAGATGAAAATGGTACAGAATTTCCCGAATGGTCAATTAAAAAAGGTGGTGATTGCCTTGACTACGAACAGCCTACGAATTATTTAGTTTCAAGCACAGAATATTCTGATAAACATAACACACCAGTTGTAACTGCAGGAAAGACATTCATTCTTGGTTATACTGAAGAAACGTCGGGTATTTTTTCAAATGGTTTGCCTGTTATTATTTTTGACGATTTCACGACAGCAAGTCAATTTGTTGATTTTCCTTTTAAGGCAAAATCCTCCGCAATGAAAATATTAAAGGCTAAGGAGGAAATAGACATAAAGTTTATGTATGAGGCACTTCAAATGATAAATTATGAAACAGGTGCTCACGGAAGGCATTGGATTTCAGTATTTTCTGAAATGGAGATACTTATACCTCATTATAAAGAGCAAATTAAGATTTCCAGTTTTTTGAGTGCCATTGACAGGAAAATTAGAAGCGTAAATTCTCTTTGGCTTCAAACTAAAATCTGGAAAAGAGGACTATTACAAAAAATGTTTTGTTAAGGAATGAAGCAGACGAAAGATATATTAAAAGCCTTAGAAAGCCGATATACCAATATTGACTATTACCATACCATTATTCAAAAGATCGAAGAAAATGTGGAAAGCCACCCAGATATTTGTATCGAAAGTTGCAAGGCATTGCTTGAAGGTTTGTCAAAATTTATTTGGCAACAATTAGATACAAATTACGATTTTTCTAGGATTGAAAAAGGTGAAATTAAATTGCAAGAACTTTTCAAATCTTCATTAAGACACCTTTCAAATAGATGTGAGTTGTTTGAGGAAGACTTTGTTAATCGTACAGGTTCTATAATACACCTTTTGGGTGAAATCAGAACAAAACGAGGTGATCTTTCACATGGTAAATTATCTCCAAAGCAGCATTTTAGTGATGTGGCATTTGCTAGACTTGCTTACAATGTTACTGATGGAATAGCTTTTTATCTTTTATTCTGTTTTAATACGATACCCGTAAAAGTGGAATTAGAGTATGAAAACCAACCGGAATTTAATGAATGGCTCGATAACGAAAACCCAATTGCAAATTTGAGTTACAGCAAAGCTTTGTTTGACCAAGACCAAGTAGCTTATGAACAAGAGTTGGAAAATTATTTAGATGCCAAAGAAACATTAAGCCAAGATGTCTAGACAGTCAGAACAAATATTAGAAGAACAATTAATTGCCCTGTTACAAAAATTGGGTTATGGCTATATTGTAATTAATAGTGAAAAAGATTTATTACTTAATTTAAGAAGCCAACTAGAAAAACACAATAAAGTTGCACTGACCAAAACTGGAAACGAACAACTTACAAAAACGGAGTTTGAAAGGATTTTAAACCTGTTGAGCAAAGGTTCTGTTTTTGAAAAATCAAAGCTGCTTCGCCAGAAACAACACATTGTTCGGGATAATGGTTATAATCTTTATTTTGAATTTTTAAATGTAGAGCATTGGTGCCAAAATCAATATCAAGTAACCAACCAAGTTACCCAGGATGGTAAATTCAAAAACCGCTATGATGTGACAATACTAATAAATGGTTTGCCTCTTGTACAAATAGAATTGAAGCGTAGAGGACTTGAATTGAAAGAAGCCTTCAACCAAGTCAACCGATATCAAAGACACTCGTTTGGTGCTAATTCAGCTTTGTTTCAATATGTTCAGATTTTCATTATAAGCAATGGAGTAAATACAAAATATTACGCCAACAACAGAAATCAAAGTTTTAAACAAACATTTTATTGGACAGATATAGAAAACAAAAGGCTTTCTAATATCTTAAATGGCTTTACAGGTAGTTTTCTAGAGCCTTGCCATTTAAGCAAAATGATATGCAAATACGTCGTGCTGAACGAAGCCTATAAGATTCCAATGGTACTTCGTCCTTATCAATTTTATGCGGTTGAAGCATTAATAGAAAGAGTAAAAAACTCAACTAAAAACGGTTATATATGGCATACTACTGGTTCGGGTAAAACCTTAACCAGTTTTAAAGCAAGTCAGATTTTAATGGCATTGCCACAAGTTTACAAAGTAGTTTTTGTGGTAGACAGAAAAGATTTAGATTACCAAACCACTAAAGAATTCAACAGCTTTCAAGAAGGTTGTATTGACGGCACAGACAATACCCAAAACTTAGTTAAGCAGTTTACAGGTAATTATGTTGACAAAAAAGGAGAGTCCAAAAACTCAAGACTCATTGTCACCACTATTCAAAAGCTAAACACAGCCATTAGCAAATTGAATTATGAGGCAAAAATGGCTGATCTAAAGGATAAACGTATTATTTTCATTTTTGATGAGTGCCACCGTAGCCAGTTTGGCGATACACATAAACGAATAAAGGATTTTTTCAATAATGCTCAATTATTTGGTTTTACAGGCACACCCATTTTTGCAGATAATGCCGCCAAAAATGAACACGGCAAACGAACCACCAAAGATTTATTTGAAGACTGTTTGCATAAATATGTTATTACCGATGCTATCAAGGATGAAAATGTTTTAAAGTTTGCTGTTGAATATGTTGGCAGATACAAGCACAAAGACAGTCGAGAAACCAATATTGATATTGAAGTAGAGGACATTGACACCAAAGAATTGATGGAAGACGAAACCCGTTTAGAAAAAATAACGGATTATATTATTGCACACCACAATCGCAAAACACACAACCGAGAATTTACGGCAATGTTTTGTATCAATAATGTGCCTACGCTTATCAAGTACGTCGATTTATTTAAAAAGAAAAAAGTAGAAGGCTTGCACAATTTGAAAATCGCGACAATTTTCAGCTACGGAGCAAATGAAAGCGATGCAGATGCAAACGGCATCATAAACTTCGAGCAAGATTTTGACAACGTAGATTTGAATATAGTGGCAGAACCAATGCCTGAGTACAAAATAAATCTTCATAGCAGAGATAAATTAGAAGTGTTCATTCAAGATTACAACAAACTTTTTGGCGACAATTTTACTACCAAAGACAGCCAAAGTTTTTATAACTATTATAATGATATTTCAAAGAAAGTAAAGGAGCGAAAAGTTGATATTTTGATAGTTGTAAACATGTTCCTTACAGGTTTTGACAGCCCAACATTAAATACAATGTATGTAGACAAGAACCTGAGATATCATGGATTAATACAAGCATACAGCCGAACTAACAGAATATTAAACGAGCAGAAAAGCCAGGGTAATATTGTTGCTTTCCGCAATCTGAAAAACCGCACAGACGAAGCCATTACTTTATTTAGCAATAAAGAAGCTATTGAAGTAATCATAATGAAGCCTTATGAAGACTACACAACCAACTTTGATGAAGCGTTTGAACATTTAATTTCATTAACACCAGTGCCGGACAACGTTGATGATTTGAAAACTGAAGATGACGAATTAGAATTTATAAAAGCGTTCAGAGATTTGATGCGAATAAAAAATATTCTTACAGCATTTTCAGACTTCAATTGGGTTGACATTAGGATGACTGAACAACAGTTTGAAGATTTTAAAAGCAAGTATCTTGATCTTTACGACAAAGTAAAGAGTGAACACCTAAAAATTAAAGTTTCAATTTTAGAAGATGTAGATTTTGAATTGGAGTTAATTCACCGTGACGAAATAAATGTCGGTTACATCATTCAGCTCTTAGTCAAACTTAAATCTCAAAAACAGAAGGACACCACAAAGGCTGAACAAGAAATCTTCAGCTTACTGGGCACTGAAGCCACTTTGCGTAGCAAACGAGAATTGATAGAGAAGTTTATCAAAGAGAATTTACCTCTAATTGTGGACACAGACGAAGTTGTACCAGCTTTTGATAAGTATTGGAACGAGGTACAACTAAAGGCGTTCTCAAATTTGGTGAAAGAAGAACACCTATCAGCACATAAGACAGAAAAATTAATTGAAGATTACTTATTTGCTGAACGTCAACCGCTGAGAAATGAAGTGTTAGAGCTCATTGAAGGTGAAAAACCAAGCTTATTACAACGCAAAACTATAGGTGATAAAATATTGCGGCGAATTACAGACTTTGTAGATACTTTTATCAACGGAATGACTGGGTAATTATTGATGTATTATGAATTCATTTGGAAAAACAATAAGATTATTTTTAGTTGATGGTACAACAAATGGCTTGATGACTGCTGAGCTGAGTAATTGGACTGGTATTGGTGTTAAGGTCCCACGAATCAAGATAAAAGAATATAACAATAGGCCTGAATTTCAAAAGCCGGGAGTTTACATCTTAATTGGTAAAGGTGAAAACAATGAAGATGCGGCTTATATTGGCGAAGCTGAAGTAATTGCAGATCGTCTGTCCCATCATAGAACCAATACTAGTAAAGATTTCTGGACGGAAGCAATATTTTTTGGCAGTAAGGACAAATACCTGAATAAAGCTAGTGTGAAGTATTTGGAGAATAGATTGCATGATTTAGCAATTAAAGCAGGAAGATATGCTATCAATCAAAATATTCCTGCTCGGTCAGAACTGTCCGAGGCCGAGCAGGCAGAATTGGAGGAATTTTTGGCTCATATTAAAGTGCTAACAGCCACCCTAGGACATAAATTGTTTGAATCATTAGAAGAAACTATTGAGAATAAAACGATCCAGAGTCATGTGTTTTACTGCAGGAATAGTTTAGGTGCGGATAGTAAAGGAAGCCCATCAACCGAGGGTTTTGTAGTTTACAAAGGATCTTTGCTTATAGTTAAAGAGCAACCTTCTTTAACTTATAGCATTCGAATGGAAAGAGATAAGTTAATTAAAGATGGGATTTTAGAATTACAAGGTAAATTCTACATATTAAAAAAAGATTACGTTTTTACATCTTCATCGAGGGCTGCTGCTGCAACTCTTGCCAGATCCTCAAGTGGGCCCTTGGAATGGAAAACTGAAGAAGGTGTGCAATTGAAGCATTTTGAATTGTGATATTAAGCGGACTGTAGTGGATCTAGTATTATATCTCAAATAGAATCAACTGGAGTTGCAAAAAACTATAATCGTGCAAAAAATAACGGTATTAATGATAAAAAGGATTTTGCAGACTGGTACATTAACCATCTTAAAGCTAACATTCGTGAGTGTTTGTATTTCAAAAGTTCAATACATGATATTAAGCAACTAATAGAAGTTGGTATTGAAAATAACGAAAGATCGATAATGGTTTCCGAGGAAAAATCCTCGAGGTTGACAAAAGTGATAATTGCTATAACACAGAACTGTGTGAAGTTTCATGTTATTGCCTTACTAGGAAGTCCGTTATTAGTTGATCTTAATTGAAACACCTCTTTTTTGGTTCCGGAGTTATGGCATGCATGATATGACCTAAGTTTGTTAACTTATAATATCGAGTTCTGTAGGAAAGACAAACTGATTAAGGTTACGTTTTGGTACGACTTCTATTGATCCTTTATAACTACCTGATAAGTGTCTCGTCCTGAAAAAACCTTACAGGTGAACAATTTTAATCCTTAATTTTCCTTACATCAATTTCTCTTAATCCTATATAGAGTTTACAATATAATAAAGTAAAACAGTTGATGCAATAGGCAACCCTATTTTTTATTCTAGCTCTAAAACAGCTGCAGGTTTTTTGAACCTTCTATATTGCTTCCACTGCTTTTTAAGAATTCCCATTTCCTTATGTGCCTGGTCAGGAGTAAGGTAGTTGATACTACTGTGTGGCCGTTTTGAATTATAGATATCAATGATCTTGGACAATGCTTTTGAAGCCTCCTTATGATTTTGGTACACCCTTTTTGGATAAAACTCATTTTTAATAATTCCATTAACACGCTCGGCAAGCGCATTGTCATAGGGTCTACCACTCTGGGTCATACTAATTGCGATCCTGTCTTCATTTAAAATATCCACATATTCAGCACAGCAATATTGCACTCCACGATCAGAGTGATGCACAAGTGAAAATGGCAGTTTATATTTCCTGTCTGCTATCGCCATCCTCAAAGCATTTATACAACTGCTAGCTTCAAGCGTGTCATGAAGGCTGTAGCCCACAATTTTTCTGGAGTATGCATCTGTGATCAAACTAAGATAGCTGAACCCCTGAAGGGTTCTAATATATGTGATGTCACTAACCCAGAGCTGTTCTGGATCCGTTATACACATCTGTTTGATTAAATTTGGATAGCGTTTTAACCAATGATTTGAATTTGTGGTCTGAACCATTCTTTTTCTCCTCCTAATCAGCAATCCATGGAACCGTAATAAATCGAAGAGTTGATCTCTTCCCATTTTTATATCGTGCTTAATAAATTCTGGTTTCAGCAGAAAATAAGCTCTCCTGGTACCAAGTAATGGCATCTCATCCCTTGTCTCTCTAATCATTGTAAGAACAATCATATGGGCTATTGAAGTCTTTTTGAAATGTTCCATTGACTCATAATAAGCCTGTCTTGTTACACCAAACAGCGCACAGAGATTACCCAAACCTTCATTTGGAAATTTCTGCCTTAGTCTTTTGACTGTTTGGCACCAGGCTTTTTTATGATTTTTATATCTAAATCTTGTTCACTGACTTCGATAATGGTCTGAAGACCAACAATAGTCAACTTTGCCTTTTCCAACTCTTTAGTAAGATCCATCACCTGCTTCGATAAGACTCTTACTTTTGGTTCCTCTTTTGTATCCATCATAGCATTTTTGGCTATCTCCATGGGCCTCATGTTATTATGAGAGAGTGAAGTCACCCAACTATCAACGGTTTTCCTGTTGATAACGTATTTTATTGCTGCAGCTCTTTGGCTGAGTAGTCCGCTAGTGATTTCTTGAACAACCCTGATCTTCAACTTCTCATTATAAGATCGGCTACTTTTAGCTTGTTTAATCCTGATTATTTCTTTTTTAACCGGCATTTTTTTGCGATTTAATGTAAGGCCATTTTAGGACGAGACAGTTGCCTGGATGGACTGGCTTTTACATTCAGGAAAGCTTAATTTAAGCTTGTCACGGGAAATGCGGACCGCACTGATCAACCAATTGGTTCCCGGGCTGGAAATTTCATTGAAATCATTGTTCAGCAGCAATGGCCGTGCTTTGCAGCACTATGCCACTGAATTTAGTAAAGTACTGAAGGACACTTAAGTTCTTTTGCTTCCTTTATTTCCTTTAGGAAGATCTGGAAATTCTGGTTTCGGATCTTAGCACCATTAATAAGACATTACACTTATGAAATTAAAGCAATTTTCAGAAATTTTTGATCAAGCCCAAACAATGGGAGTACCGGCTCTTGCTTTTTACCTGTTCTGTTTGTTGGTTAATAAAGTTTATGCATTTAAACTCAGACGAACACCTTTAAAAGTGAACAGGAGATACTTTCCAGATGGCAGTTTGAAAGAGGTTACAGAAGAATTTCGGAATTAATCGATGAGGAAAAATCAGTTATTTCCATTCAAAATATCCTTAAGAGTTTCATCCATCTGTAGCGCTTTTTCATCCTCACCAAGTTCTTTCAAAATAAAAATCAGCGTAGTAACAAGTTCTGGCAGCACTCGGTTATTATGTATGTCCAATTTAGCAAGTTCAGTAAGTGCTTTATTAACCACCCCAATTGCGACATCTTTCTCTCCTAAGCGCATAAAGTTATAGGCAAGATTATTCAGAAATAGCACCAGATTGAGGTCGTTTCTTTTATTTTCGGCTACTTCATACTGGGACTTTACTGCCATCTTAAAATATGTCACAGCTGTTGAGTAATTACCAATATTTTGATTAGCGATACCCATAAGATTACATTGTACAGCAAAAGATTGATCATTGAACAGGTTATATTGTTTACGAACTTTAGTCGCTTGTTCGAATGTTAATTTAAATTTCTCCAGTTCCCCTGTTTCTGAATATAACTGGGATAAGTTATTTAACGAATAAAGCAGACTTATCACAGTTTTCTCGCCATACTTCCTTAAAATCTCAATGGCTTTTTCGAAATAGGGAATGGCTTCAGTCATTTTTTTATTGCCTGTTAAGGCAAGAGCATAATTGTTATATATGGTACCAAGCAGATCATCATAATCTACAGGGAGAGATTTTTCAACTCGCTTCAAAAGGTCTTTCCATCTTGCAACTGTATCATGTTTTACAAGTAGCCAGTTGTAGACATTCAGTACTTCATTTTCGATAATAAGGAGTGGTTGATAAACAGACGATCTGTAGGGCTCTTTGATGACTTCGAGGATGGATTCTCCATACTTCAAAAACCTGACGGCCTTTGCAGGATCGTTGTGAATTCCTTCATTAAGTCTACGGCCCAACCAACAAATTTGCATAAATTGTCCCATAAACGGGTTAATTCCTTTTCTCGCTTCGTAGGTAATGCTCTCCTGTAACATTTTATGCATAAACAGATTGTCTCCATCACGTTCAATCCAACCCTTTTTTGAAAGGCTGTTGATTATATTCGGAAATTGCACTTTGTTTTGTCTTTCATGATCTTTTCCATACCATTCAATAAGCTCACTGATTTTGGTTCCTTCAGAAGGCAGCAAGGAGAAAAATTCAAGATAATGCTGATCGAAATCACTTAAACCGCTAATATTAAATGTATTTTGAAGAACAGAAAATAATCGTAACGTTTCTTTCTGATCGTCATCACTAATGTCGATTTCTAGATCTCCATCATCCAGTTGCTGGCCTTTTAAATATTCAATAAAACCAAGCACATCCAGGTCAAGGCTATTGTGAATGGTCTTTGCGACCACTTCAATAACCATCGTATTATATCCAATTCGATTAAAAAGATCTTCAAGTGATTCATCTGAGGCTTGTCTTTGTGGCTCGTGCTTTCGGTAGAGTTGTTTAGCTGTGTCATATTGCAGAGATCTGAGCTTATATGTCGGTATGCCTGAAGAATGACTCCTGGTGGTAATCATCACCTGCCAGTTTCTTAAATTCCTGATCTTAGATAGATTATCGTAGTCTTCTTTAAAATCATTGATGATGATTAGGTTTTGCCCTTCTATCTCGTTTAAAAAGCTTAAAATCCTGTCAAAACGTTTAGTTGCCGGTTCAAGATTCGACTCCCGTGAAGGAAAATGAATACTTAGGTTTGTATCAGCAATAAATGTAGTAACCAGGTCTGTTTGCCCATTGATCCAAATGATATGGTCATAGTTTTCTTCGTACTCATTAATGAAAGCTTTCGCGAGCGTAGTTTTGCCCATGCCTCCGATGCCAACTATTGATATTTGTTTTTTCTCATTAATCAGCTTTAGCACATCTTCGATGTCATCTTGACGGCCAAATACCGTATCTGGGTAAACCGAAGGAATGGCGTTGATATATTTCGGTAATTTCTTGTCCAAAACTATGCTGTGGAGATCCTCAATCTGCTGTTTGGTTTGAATCTGATCCTTTTGCAGATCTTCTATTGCATGTTGTAGCGCATTGAACCGACCGCCCAGCAGATCAATGAATCTTTGATTGACATACGGTTCTAAATCTTCATGCTTGTAGTCTAAAATTGCGGACAGCTTTGCATTGTCCAGAAATCGTTCTGTTTTATCTTCTAGTTGGGAACAGCGGTATATTTCCGACAACAATACATCCAGTAGCATGCTAGCAGAATGGGATTGAAATTTGTCATTCTGAAGCTTATTCCTAATTTCTTTATAAATAGTATGGATTGCATTTTCTGGTGACTGATCACCAAAATTCCATTTGATTCTGGTAGCGAACTCTTGAATATTGACTACATTAATTTCCTTTGCAAATTGTGTATATGCTTCTTTTAGGGACTGTTTCTTATCCTCAGCCCCACGGCCTGACTGAAGTTTTGCTTCTCTGTTTTTTTTTAGCTCGGACAATAGCATTTCAGTTAACTTATTATTGACCAAACCTAACAGTTCGCCCTTCAGATCACTCTGTCCGTCAATCCACCGTTTCAAAAGCTTTTCATTAGGTGATACACTGGTATTCGTTTCAAAAGCAAATTGTATTTCAGGAATTGTTTCTTTTTCTTGAATATACAGGAAGAAGAAATTAAATAGGGCTTTTCTGATCTCCCGCGATTTGAGATTGAATGTACTCGAATAACACTTGACCTGAGTAAAAACCAACTGGTCTCCGATTTCTTTTATATCATCCCCGACTTCAGTCTGAACAATTTTATTGTTGCCAGCAATGAAATTATCAACCCATTTTTTTAGTACATTTAAATATTGATAATAAAATCCCCGGTTGACTGCAATTGCATCCCGATTTATATTAATGATCTGTAAGAATTTATTATCCATCAATGGTCTGATTTCTTGTCTTTTATGCACTTGATTGAAAGTGACTTTTCCAGTGGAATCTAAGAAAAATAGAAGGTAAGCAAATTCAAGAAACATGAATTAGTTCTTCCCTAATTTTCTCTTCATTTATGATCAACTTTGGTATCCTGGATTGTTTTCAAAAATACAAATACTTATTGTGAATTATCGATGAATGATTTATTTTGGGCGATGAAAGATAATGAAATTAACTAAATAACTTAGTATATTTATTGCTATAACTATGTATTTTCTTAATCAGTTTATAAATGGCAGAAGATTTACTTGATGAAAACGGAAGAATTGGCAAAATCGCTAATAACAAATTTAATACAGAGCCACTAAATCTACATCCAGTATATAAGATAATTGACAAATTGAACTGGTATCGTTCCCTTTTTGGAAAAGTCCAGGATTTGCCAGAAGAGGACTATCAGCTACTAAAGCAAAATATTGCGACGTTCTTCAATCTGAAATCGGTTGTCAAGGCTGTTAGCCTGCCTAGACATTTGGTCAGAATCTCCCATAATTCAAATATTTTTGCCGGCAAGGGAATGCCGGTAAGCTATTTTACTACGATTGATGATCTTCTTGCCCCGCCATTGCATTTGGTCAAAGTAAATCGATGTAATATTGAAAACCAACAGGTACTTTATTGTGCTTTGGATGAAGCGTCTGCATATTGGGAGACTAAACCTAAGTATGGGGATGTTATAACTGTAAGTCGGTTTGTTTTAAAGGATGGTGCAAATTGCATTTGCTCTGTCATTGTTCCCGAGCCGTTTTCTGCTGAAAACTTTTCAAACCCCTTACGCTTGATCTATTCCTTGATCAGGGAATTTTTCGTTGACATATTCACCTTAAAAGTTGATCGAAGCAGGCCAAGAGATTATATCTTTAGTGCAATGATCACATCCGAACAATTATTTTATCCGATAAAATCGGTTGATAACATTGAAGCGATGATATATCCATCAGTACAAAGAAGTGGATTTGGAGATAACCTTGCAATGAGAAATGATGTTTTTCTACAGAAATATAATTTTGTCAGTGCAGAAACCAGGTTTATTCTTGAAGAATATCCAGATCATGATCCAAAGTCGAATGAGCCCACGACGGATCAGGTGCTGGCCTCATTTTATTCGTATTCCCACAATCCTCGAACTGGTAAAATATCCTATAATCCCAAAGTAGATGAAATATTTGATCTGTTCAAGAAATTTCAGGACCCTAAAAATCCACAAACACGTTTTGACAATGGCCCTGGCATACCGAAAAATCTTGCTTTCAACATGAGCGATCCCGAATTTATATTCCCAGAATATTTGGAGGAATTTCGAGATAAAAATATCTTACAGACAGATGAGACACAAGCAACGGGCACTTAGATATATTAGTTCATCAAAAAGAAGATGAATTCGAGAATGTTAAAGAATGTTGGAAAGAGATTTTAATTCATGGTGATCCAGAAGGATTAAGATCTCTAGCTAATCTTCTGTTAAAATTGGCAGACCTCGATCAAGAGAGTATTACCGGTCTTCCAGTTGGAGCCAGGGCACATGAACATTTGCGACCAAAACTTGAATTATCAAGCAGTTCGGAAACAGATATAGTAGGCCGCTTAGACGCCAAAGGAACTGGTGCTTTTTATGACAGTTATAGTTCAAAATAATGTAAGCTAAAACTACAGCACAGCAACTTGTTGCAGCTCCTTCCACCTGTGGGGTAAAAGATCTCGGATTTCTGCTGCCGGATGATGTTTGATTTTTTTTAGTATGTCTACCATCCAGATCATTGGATTTATCTGTAAGCTAACACTACAGCACAGCTGCAAGAAGTTGCGCCTGTGCTGTAGTGTTAGCTTACAGATGTTCAAACAAAAATACTGTTCCCCTTTTAAAGAGAAACAGCATTTTACAATTTTTTAGGTAGATTTGCGAACTGCCTACTTGAGGATTTTTAGCTGACTTGCAATATCCTGGGTGAGTTTTGCAAGAGGTCTCTTATGCACATCCTGTGGTGCTGTGTAATTGCCCACGATAAATCTAAGAAAGTCGCCCCTGCTGAATTTTTTTGAGAATGCCTCACTTAATGCTTCGAGATAATTCTCGCTGTAAATTTTGTGTTTCCAAATGATTTCCTCAACAACATCCTTTAAAACATTATAGGTAGCATCAATTTTGAAAGTGGTCTGGTGACCAGGGTCAGTACCATGATCAAAAATAATGCGCAGGTCCTCAAAATTTCGCGAAAGCATGTATTTTATCATTGAACGTTTGTCCAGTTTGAAGCTAAATGGATTAAGCTCCAATGGATCAATGGTATAAAGAGAAAACCTGACTGGATTTCCAGATTTATATTTGTTGCAGTTTGGACAGCTCGGCGTGAGGTTGAAAAAATTGGTACATAGGTATGGGAACTCTGACTGGGGTTTTGAATGGTCGAGTTCAAATTTTGCATAATCCTTATCATCAAAATTTATCGAAAGCGCATACTGTACGTTGCAGTAAACGCATGCCCGGATTCCCAATTTTCTGACATAGGGCAAAAAATCTTCATCCCGCACGGCATCATACCGCATAGCATCACAAACATGTTCGTAGAATGCTTTTTTTTTACGATTTACTGTGATCTTTTCACTGAGCGTTACAGGGATGAGTGCAAATAGCCTGTTGTGGAGTTGATCGAACTTTTCAGGCCTGATGTCATTGAGCAACCGATAGGATCTAATTATTACATGCACATAATCTCCATAATGGCTCGCAACTCCCGGCTCCAATGCCCTTAGACGGCCGAGCAGGATATTGAGTCCGCTTATTGGCCTTACAAAGCTCGCAATCCTGAACCGAAAAAGATCTTTTGCGTAATCACGAGATAAATCCTCTATATGCTGGTTTATAATGATCCTTCTCATGGCCTTTGGTCTGAAATCCTATTAATCTGATCTTTCAATTGCTGAATTTCATCATCCTTCTGTTTGATTAGCTTAGAAAAGGAATTCTGTTCGAATGCGTCGCTGTGCAGTTCAAGGAGGCTGTCCCTCAGTAAGGGCTCCCCGATAACACCTATAAGTTCCCGCAATGTCCTTTCATTCCACAGGCTTTTTTTCGAAACAGGTAGCTTCTTAGTTATCCGCTCCATGGCTAAAAATGCCGAGTTTATAGTGTTTTTTGCATGCTCGCCCATAAAGCCGCCTTCAAGAAAGAAACTTTGATACAGAATATCGTTTATGTTCGCCGAATAAGGATTTACGAGCTGTGCATCATCGTGCTGACGCCCATCTTTTAAGTAAAGTATGTTCTTTTTTGGAATGTCAGAAAGGATAAATGGAGAATGTGTAACGATCATAATATTGAAAGAACATGCTCGCGTAAGGTTCAGCCTCTCAATCAGGTCCAATAGCCAAAATATGAACTGTCTCTGATATTCCGGATGGAAGCAGATCTCAACCTCATCGAGTACAATGTTGATGTTGCGGTACCTGATTCGGTTGGTCTGTTGAACAGACAAAAGGTTTTTTACATGATATACAATTGTGCTGATGGTATAGATGAATTGGCGCTCACCCGAACTCAAGCCCGAAAGCAAGATTTCCTTCTGTTTGTTTTCTCCCTTATAAAGACGGATTTCTTGGATATAAAAAGGCGGAGGCAAGTGTTTGAGTATTTCATGTATATCTCCAAAGTTTTTTAGAGCCATATATGGCCGGTAACTTGACAGTTTAAACTCCTTTGGTTGTGTTGTATTTGACCGGATGAAATTTAACGTCTGGAATATCTTGATGGTTGCATGTGAAGAGTGTTCGAGTATCATAGCGATTGCCTTGGTCAAAGACTTGCGGGTTTGATCGGAGATTTCCGTTCTAAATTCTGTAACTTTTGGTATATCTTTAAATTCCTGATAATGATCGTATTTTTCTAGCACGCTAAGTGTCTTGTATACTAGGTAGGCATAAGAAAAAATATTGTTTTCATCCCGCTGTCCCGGCATCCTAAGCCCATAGGCCCGTACGATATGCCGGCATAAACTTTTAGAGTTGTCAAATTCGTCCATAAGTTTCCCGAAAAGATTCGGCCCTTCGTCTCTTTTGTTTTCAGGAAACAGCTTTCCAATAAAATGTTCATTGTTCAGTCTATAGTGAATGTCTGCCAGTGAATAGCCTTTGAGCAACTCTCTTTCTCTTTTCTTGGATTCTATGAGCAGTGCCGAAATTCTGGAAATAGTCAGATCGTATTCGCGATTAAGATCTATCTTTCCAGCTTCCCTATAAGGATTAAGTACAATAGGGGTAATATACCCATCGTTTTTTCGGAATAGGCTATCAAGCCAGTTACCTTCCGAAGATTGACCAAAGGATGCTTTTGAACCAACAAATTCCTCAGCGATATCCTTGGCAAAATCTCGACTAACCATAGATTGAAAAGAGTAGTTGGTTACGATAGTATAAAAGCTCGAAGAGGCAAGCTTTACTATATCATCTTTATTCGCGCCATCCAAGTTATTAAAGCCACGGAAATCTTCCTTGGATTCACCAAAAAATACCTTTTGTTCCCCAATAATTACTCCGAGTGATTTGTCCCTAACCATAATACTGCACTTTTCACCATCAATAATGAAATCAAGGTCAGCATAGATTTTTTCGATCAAAAACACTGGCTCAGCCGCAATCCTGAACGGCTCTGAATTCTTTAAGATATAATATGAATAGTTATTGATTATACGGTATATCAATTCCATGAGGGAACTTTTTCCGCTTCCGTTCATCCCGACAACCGTCTGGATAAAGACCCTTTTTCCAAAGATGTTGGCTTCTATTGGATAAGAATTGTGCTGGCTTTCCAAATCAAGAAGGTTAAACTGGAAGGTTTCGGACTTAAGAACCTTGCGATAACGTTCATGACATTTTTTATAGATTTTAAGCTGAGTTATTATAAAGTTTTTCACTGACATATTGAGAGCATCATTTGATCATAAGATATTAATTTTTATAAGATATTGGCATAAATTTTTGATTTCGAAGGTATACTTTTTTTTCATAAAAAAACTTTTTTGTATATCCAGATTGACCCGTTACCTCTAATCTAAATCCAATAACTTTGCTGTCACTTAGATTATTGCAATGAAAAGTACAGCACCGTCAGGGAATTCACTTTAAGATGGAAGGAAGGAGGAGTTTGGTTATACGTTAAACTGATCAGAAATGGTCGGGCTTTCTTTATCTTTAACTATGGAAGTTAAAGAGGTTTATCCTGCAATAGTCGAACAATGGAAACATGATGGGTTTGAAAGATCATGGGCCATAACACTAGTTATATGAACTATGAGCTGGGGCTGTCAAATGCGGATATCTTCGACCGTTGTTTTTATTTTATGGTAAGGGTCAGGAGGGTTTATGATAATCAGATTCACGGACAGGTTTTTTTAGGTGTTACGTCAACAACATTTAAGATCGGATATAACGTTGGAAAATCACCGTCTGTTTTATTCTTGTATAATCTAGTAGAGAGGCTGCATATGATTTTGCTGAGATTTTCCATCATAGAAAAAATAAGACAAATTTATTTCACCATAAAATAGAAAGACCAGTTCTAAAAGAAATAGAGAATACCATCCAAGGCATTATTGATATTTGGGATCAACCGACAAAAGCTTTTAAGGAAGAAATTGGTGAGCGTATCACTAACTTTAAGCAATTACCAGCTATACCGGAACCTAAGTTATACAGCGTGGATGACGGGATAACTCTAGAACAAAAAATTTCGCACAAGCTTTTAACAGGAAAGAATGTCAGCGACGAGGAAAGACAGGTCTTTAAAGGTCTTACCTCTTTTTACAGTGAACTCGAAGCACAGCTAGCGTTATTAGACCAAGCTTCTTTTACTCCACAAGATATCAAGGATTTCAAAAACTACACTTCCTATGCATTCAACTATACCGCACTGCTAACAAACGAGCTTACCATTTACAAAGCCTACAGGCTTGTAGTCAATGAAAGCGTTTCCGGAAGTAATGATAGCATAACTGAAAGCCATTATTTGACTAATCCAGATCTGGAGCTGGTTAAGAAACTTGGCAAATATAATAGAGGCAATACCTGCGATACTACAGTGCTCTATACTGCTGAAAGCATTGATACTGCACTCAAAGAGATCCGCCCAATGGTGGGTAAAAGAGTTACAGTAGGCGTGTGGCGGCCTAAAGGTAAGCAGACGTTTACTTGTTACCCGATCATTCATAATGAAAATGCTGTTGCTGCTAACGACGATATTGCTATCGGAAGTAGATCGATAAAGATTTTAGAACAGTTATATGACCCACTTTTTGTAGAGTTTATAAACCATTATCTGAAACTTCTACCAAATGAATATTCCAAACCGGTAAAACACCATTTAGAATATATAATTTCTGCAATCTTCTCTGAGAGGATATTTCTGTCAGATAATGGGCATCCGGATTTCACCTTTGATTGCATATTATACCCCAGTGTTGGAAACAACCTGAAAACGCGAAATATTGTTTTCAAGCCTGGTGTTATTGACGATGATTTTGTCTTAGATAAAGTTATAGAATTCATTGTTTCAGAAAGCTTTTATGATCGGCCTTCCGCGCATAATGGCAATCCAGAGCATATCTCTATAGCAAACGTCACTAATTATAGGGAAACACATTATATATCCGATGATGGCAAGATTAGGTGGACAAATTATATTCAGATACCAAAAATCTAAAGGACTAACCAATAAATAATTAACTATAGAAAAGATTATGGAGCATCTGATCCAAATCAGCTGATGTTTTATTTGGTTTTTTTACATTCACTGGTTTGGTAAGGAGACCATTCTCGAAAAAATCGTATATTCGTATAATAAATCGTTAATGAAGCATATTAAAGATGAACTACAAAATATCATTATCGGAAATGGACAGGATGGCCAAGGCAGCCAACTCAAAAAAATCCAAGATTTCCTTAGAAGAAATGAGAATGCAGGCTCGAAATCTGAAGAACAAAAGCATCTCAAAAGTGAAGAAGAATCATTCTTAATTGATTATGCTCGAAGCGAGCATCTTATCTTTTCTGGTGACATATCTGAAGATTTATTCATCAGTGAAGGTGCTGAGCAAAAGGTTTATCGTTTTGATGACCATAGTGTGGTCAAACTCAATGGCAGCGTCTTTTATGAATATTGGTTGGACTATTTTAACAGCCTGCTAATTCATAATTATTTTTTTAAATCAACCTCCTATGAATTTCTCGGATTCAAAGTAATTAATGACTCTCTTTATGCCGTAGTCAGACAGGACTTTATTATCGCCACTGAGACAACTGACTTGAGTGCGCTCAGGTACTTATTGGAATATAATGGGTTCAGTCATATCAGGAACAATGATTATCAAAGCTCTGATTTGGGGATAATTTTTGAAGATCTGCATGATGAAAATGTTCTAAGTCGTGAAGGTCTTCTTTATTTTATAGATACAGTATTTTATATTACTCCAAGCTTCTACGAAAATTAGATAGCAATGGTATTCCTAAGAAACGCTTTTGACAAGGTTTAATTTATATTTTTGAATAAAATTTTGTACCTCATTTGTATCACGAACCTTGCAATCGACTGTAAATCAGATAGTCTTATGTTGTATTGGCAAGTAGTAGCACAAAACATCAATAGTCAAATCTACTGTGAGGTTTCATAGGAAATAGGGAGTGGTTCAGATGCTGAAAACCTATGTCCAAGATGAAGACTCAATGCTGTGCCACCCACCAGACGGAAACCGGCAAATTCGTTTTTTTGCATTAACAGCAAAAGACTGTCTATTAAAAGTTCGTTTACCGTATTCCAATAATACATTTTATTTGGTTTTCGTATTTCGCATTACCGGGAGCTTGTTACATGAAATTTTATCGCTCCCAGTTACCTCTTTTATTTTTTCTTTTCCATAGAACCTGAGTATCTCGTTTTTTTCCTCATCATTTCCCCTTTCAAATATGCGCTCAATGATGGTCTTATACTGCTCATTCCAATTGATCTTATTGATGTCTGTATCCCAAAACAGAATCTTTCGGATAATTGTCATATCAGGATGTTCCTGCTGTTTGGTTTTTTCATTTTGAATTTCGTAGTAAGCTTGCAAAAGATGCATTGTCCCTTCTTCCAGGCCAAGTGCTTTATCAATTTTTAACGATAGCCCTATAGTAATTCCCCGTTTTCCTTTAGTGATGTCATTTAAAGTTTGTGGATATACCTGAAGAGATAATGCAAAAGGACCTTTTTTAAGGTTTCTTTTATTTAGCTCACGTTCCAGAATCATGCCGGGGTGTATGCCTTTATATTTTTCAATTGCAGTTTCCATATACAAATATATAAACAAAAATGTTTATATTTAAATGGTTATAGTAAATTGGTTATTTATTACTTTTAGGTCCATATAAATCTCCGCTATATCCTAATTGAAATTTAATCAGTATTGCTTTTTAATATACCGTCCAATAAATATTGTCAAGTGCACGTAGAAATTAAAACGCGGCCGGTAAACTTGCTATAAAACAGACAATTTTATCTAAATTTACACTTTATTTCAGTTGATGACAAAAGCAGAAAAAACAAAACAGTTCATTATAGAACAAGCCGCGCCGATTTTTAATGAAAAGGGAATTGCCGGCACTACTGTGGATGAGGTATTGGCTGCGGCAAATGTTGCGCGTGGGTGTCTTTATAACCATTTCGAGAACAAAGATGCGTTGTCTTATGCTTCTGTGGACTATCTTTTAAAAAGAAACGATGAAAAAGTCATTGGAGCTGTCGAAAAAGGCAAGACGGCAAAGGAAAAGATCCATGCCTATTTAAATTTTAGTAAAAACCCTTTGGAAACTCATATTGCTGGGGGGTGCCCAATTTTTAATCTCGCCGTGGAGGCTGACGACAACAACCCTATTGTAAAGGAAAAAGTTAAAAAAACAATGATTTCCGCTCACAGGTATTTTAGTTCGATATTAAAAGACGGGATAAAATCTGGTGAATATATCGAGTCGCTCGATGCAAGTGCTTTTGCTTATAAGTTGTTTGCAGCGGTAGAGGGCACTATTCTCATTTGTCGGGTCATTGGCAGTGCCCAACCTATGCAAAGCGTTATCAAGAACTTAAAATTAGAGTTACAATCCTTTGAAGTGAAGGTGCCCAACATGAGAAGCGAAGAAGTAGTTTAAAACAAGTTAAACCCTCTACTTTAGAACTTAGTGGCCTAAAGAATAAATTTTCTCTTGATATTATACTTAAGCATTTTTGAGCTTAGGGTGGTTGCCGGAATTTTAAGAAGTTCTGCTGCCCCTCCAAGACCTGAAATCTTTCCATTTGTTTTCTTTAGGACTTTGATAATATGTTCACGTTCAAGTTCCTCTATCGTTTTGATTACGGTATCAGGAAGCAACTCTTCCATTTCCTCAACCGTTGATACAGGCAATGAACTCTGTTTAATCATTGGTCCATTTGTTAGTAATACACTGCGCTCCACTACATGTTCAAGTTCCCTTACGTTCCCCGGCCAGTTGTAAGCGATGAACTCTTTCATCACCTTGTTGGAGAAATGCATGGTTTCTTTGCTGCCTTTCTTGCCATACTTTGTTAAAAAATGAGATGCAAGCACTGGAATATCTTCACGTCTATCTCTCAGCGGAGGGAGAGTGATAGGGAATATGTTCAATCTAAAATATAGGTCAGCTCTGAATGAGCCTTCTTTGACTTCCTTCTGCAAATTGCGATTGGTTGCAGCAATGATCCTTACATTGGTTTTAATAACCGTTCTTCCACCCACCCGTTCAATCTCTTTTTCTTGAAGTGCCCGCAATAATTTAACCTGGAGGTCCAGCGTCAGTTCACCAATCTCGTCTAAAAATAATGTACTGTTGTTTGCAAGCTCAAACTTTCCGATTCTTCGTTCCGTTGCGCCAGTGAAACTTCCTCGTTCATGTCCGAATAGTTCACTTTCAATAAGGTTTACAGGTAATGTGGCACAGTTAACTTTTACCATCGCCTTGTCTTTTCTCAAAGAAGCGTTATGTATAGCGCGGGCAATCAACTCCTTGCCAGTGCCTGTTTCTCCGAGTATAAGTACCGAACTCGAACTGTCAGCTACTTGCGATACCAGATGAAAAATTTTGTCCATCTCGGGACTATTACCAATTATTTCACTATAGTTGTAGTTTGTTTGAATTTCCTCCTGAAGATAAACGTTCATGTTTTCCAGCTGTAATTTGTAGTCTGAAATTTCATTAAACTGTTTCTCTATCTTTTCGTTTGCAATGATGTTCGTCACGGCTGTTGAAAGCTGAGACGAAACGCCCTGGATAAACCGTAACTGATTCTTATCAAGACGCCTGGCGCTATCGGTAAAGATCACCAGTAACCCCGTTTTCTTTCTCCCTATACTTAGTGCATTATATACAACCTCTTTCTTGCCGCATTCATAATTCATCCGCAGATAATCTGGCAGGTCATTTTTCTGAGATAATTCCTTAAGATCAAAAACTTCCATCTGATCGGAGTGGAACACAATGTCTGCTATCCAGTCGCTTAATGGAATTGTATTCTTTGTTATTTTCTCATATTCAGGATGACTGATGCAGGGCGAATCTGGATCAAGCAGGTAGGGGGAATAGTGATTTTCATCGTCCATCATAGTGAAAATCAGTAAATGACTAATGGGCAAAACTTTCTTAAGTTTTTCCCTATTAAATTTCAGCAGACCTTCTTTGCTTCGTATTTTAGCTACATCGTGGCTTAGCGAGAGAAGTATCGTTTTTTCCTTCTCCCTTTCAAGAATCTCCTCCTTGGCCAGTATATTATCTACTGCGTTGGCTAATGTCGATGAAATCGCTTTAATCAGCCCAAGCTCCTTTGACAAAAAGCTATTTTTATTTTCCGAAAAAATGATGAAAGCACCAATATGGTTACTGCCGGAGTTAAGTATTGTGATTACCATTTCCCGGATGCCAGAATCATAATTCATCGTAATCCATTCCGGCACGTTTTCGTGACGGATCAAATCATCCAGATCAAATACAATTGATCTATCTGAAGCAAGTATTGCAGACATTACCGGGTCATTGACAGAATACCTGGCATCGCATATGCGCTGGTATTCCGGATGTTTTTGTTTGCTTATCGACTGCGAATCAAAGATAAGTCCGGTATAGGTATTCGTAACCGGGTCGGTTAACGTAGTTAAAGTATGGCTAAACTTGAATAATTTTTTTAGGCGTTTATGCAGGACCGAAAGTAAATCATTTTTATCTCTGATCGCGGACATGTCGTTACTAATTTCTATGAGGGTTGACTTGTCCCTGTCCCTATCAAGCATCTGGTGCCGAATTGCAGTAACTTCCTGCTGGCAGTCCATATCTCTCATGTTATCCAGTGCCTTTATACAGGTAATTGCAGCAGAAACCCGCTCGGCAACTCCTTGCACTAAAGGGAAATATTGACGCGCAGTCATCTCATCCTTTTTTAAAAAGAAAATCAACAGGCCATTAAATTCACTTCCTGTCTTCAGCGGACAGGCGACAAGTTTTTTGGTGTCTTCTTCAACCATTTGTTTAACATAGCTGGCGATCCAGGTCGAGTTGGCAAGGTCTTCAACAAGATATTCTAAAGGATGTTCGCTCGATAGTAAGCTCGAAAGGAAGGGGTCATTTTTTGGCAAATGAGGTTGTGCTTTAAGCCGGTATTTAATTGGCTTAATCCCAACTCCACCGCTCAAAAGTTCATCGATTGCGTTGCTGGAACGGTCAAATTTAACTATCAAAAATTTTAGAAAGCAGGGTAGTGCATGTAATGAATTATTAATTAGCTGTGCTACCTGAAGTCCATTGCGCACCTGTCGGAATTTCTCACTTAACTCGTGCAGGAACCTTTGGTCAGATTCACTCCTGAGAAAGTGGCTATCCTGACTTCCAGCGACCTCCAAAACGGTAGAAAATACCTGATGAGTGATTGCATCGATATGGATTAGGTTCTCATCTGATAAGTTGTTCAACATCTGCTGCTTGGATTCTTAAATATTTAGCTGTAACCCGTATTATTAAAGATAAGGGTTATTTATTAGCTCAAATTAATAATAAATGTAAGAATATTGGACATTCAATAACATGAATATGAAAAATAAAACCCCACTGAGTTACTCAGTAGGGTTGCCTTTTATAATATTTTTTAACCAGTTTATTTAGATGCCTTGATGATGGTTTCGGAAAGTAGTCCCGGGATGGAGAAAAATGGCGTGTGGCCGCTCTTTAATTCAAAAGTTTGTGCAATATTTGAGCCTTTAACCATTATCTGCTGGAATGCATAGCTGATTGCGTGGTCATTAACGGTGTAGATGTAAGCCTTCTTTACGCTTCCGAAATTAGCTTCAGTCAATGTAACAGGGCTTGCAAGTGGGGCAAGCGGTTCTGTCTTCCATGTCGCTATTAAATAAGCTTGTACATTTATTGGGGCATCCGCTGCAAAAACATCAATAATTCCGTCTTTCGCAATGATTGCTGCGCCATGCTCCTTGTCTATTGTTAAGTATTTACCTGTATGACTTCCAGCGTCCTGTTGCGCAAGACTAAGTAAGCTCTCGCCATTTTTCGGCAAATATGCCGCGAGATATATCAATTCCTTAATCTGGCCGGGGATCTCTTCCGCAACCTGACTAATGATTAGGCCAGCCATGCTGTGGCCCAGCAGAAGTACATTTTTGCGGTCACCAATAGCACTTTCCACTATTTTTACATATGACTGGAAATCAATCCCTGCAAATGATGTCGTATCACGACCATGGCCAGGCAGGTTGACCGCAATCACTTCATACCCTTTGCTTTTTAAAAGAGGAATTGTTGCATCCCATGCGGATACATCGGACCAGGCTCCATGTACTAACACTATTGTTTCCATTTGTTTTTTTTGTTTGGTTTGAGAAAATGAGGCGAACCCCAGGATGGTAAGAAAAAGAATTGAGACTACAGTTTTCATAACTCTTGATATAATGATTAATTGTTAACCGCAAAGCTAGAGGCAGTAGACTACATTATCCTTCACCTATGTTAAAATCAGGGCAATTGCATTAAGTTTTTACTGCTTTTTATAGTGCTGTGACATTCGTTTATATCGATATTAAGATAATATTGTCTTTTACATGGGTGGGCTCTGTTTAGCAGCTGCCAATTCTTTTCCGGATGAGTAATAGGATAGATTCTTTAAAGTGCACCAGGATATGTTTATCTTTAAAAATTCAGGATTATACAATATTTTGTAAAGATTTGCCTCTTTAAATGATTTTAACACATGTTAAACTTGTTCCGAAAGAATACGGATAGTTTTGCGCATCTATACAATTAGACATTAAAATCATGAAAAAAATAATCACATGTGCAGTTGCTGCATTAACATTTTGCATTCTTCTATCATCCTGTTCAAAAGATAAAATAGATAATAATGCCTCTTCTAAAACATTTGTAATTGTCCATGGTGCGTGGCAGGGGCCATGGGCATGGCAAAATGTAAAAGCTGGTCTAGAAGCCAAAGGACAGAAAGTAATTCTTGTTCAGTTAGCTGGTCATGAAAGGGACCAGACTGATCCTTCGGCAATAACGCTGGCGCTTTATACAGATCAGGTGACAACAGCAATCAATGGTGTTTCTGGTCAAGTGATCCTTGTGGGGCACAGTCTTGGAGGCATGGTCATTTCTTCGGTTGCAGAGAAGATACCGTCGAAAATTGAACGTTTAATCTATTTGGCTGCCTATGTGCCGGTCTCAGGTCAAACACTCTTTGATCTTGCAAAAACTGATGGGCAATCCTTGCTCTCTCCGGCATTGACCTTTCCTACGCAGTATACAATTGACGTTGCAAGGGGTCAACTAGCAAATGTATTTATACAAGACGGAACTGATGTTGAAAAACAACAGATGCTGGCTAACTATAAAGTTGAACCTGCAGGACCTTTTCAGCAGCCGGTTGTGCTCACTTCGGCTGCCTATGGATCAGTTGCTAAATATTATATACATACTTCCCAGGATCATGCTATTTCCCCTGATCTGCAATCCAGGATGGTTGCTGCTGCTGGCATCAAATCTGAATATTATCTCAACACAAGTCACAGTCCTTTTCTATCCAAACCAGATTCAGTTACTACTCTGTTGATGAAAATAGCTCAGTAATCAATTTTAATCCAAAGTGGCGACAGATAGTTTTCTGGCGCCACTTTTACTGTTGATTTATGGCCGTTCAGTTGAGTTAGTTGTAGGTGTTTGAGGGGCCAGTCCTTTACCGATTTTAAGTCTGAGCATTTTTGAGCTCAATGTTGTTGCTGGTAATTGTAATAACTGTGCAGCTCCGCCTGTGCCAGAAACCTTGCCGTTACATTTTTTTAGTACTGAAATTATATGTTCCCGTTCAACCTGATCGATAGATTTGATGGCTCCGTATGGAGGTAAATTGTCCTCGTCGACACCTGGATCTGGCAATTGTACCTGTTCAATCACTTTGCTACTAGATAAAAGTACGCTGCGTTCCACCAGGTGCTCCAGCTCCCTTACGTTACCGGGCCAATCGTATGAGGTAAGCTGTCGCAAAGCCTTTCCAGAAAAACTCATATGTGTGTTCATGCGTTTCTTAGAATGTTTTGCCAAAAAATGGTTTGCGAGCAAATAGATGTCATCTTTACGTTCTCTCAGCGGCGGAATGTGAATAGGAAACACGTTCAGCCGATAATACAGATCACTTCTAAAATTACCAGTTTGAATTTCTTTTAAGAGGTCTCGGTTTGTTGCTGCAATTATTCTCACATTTGTTTTAATCGTTGATCTTCCGCCAACCCGTTCAATTTCTTTTTCCTGCAGTACCCTTAAAAGTTTGACTTGTAAATCCAGGGGCAGTTCACCAACTTCATCAAGAAACAAGGTGCTGTTATTAGCCAGTTCAAACTTACCTATGCGTCTTTCTGTAGCTCCGGTAAAACTCCCCCTTTCATGGCCAAATAGCTCGCTCTCAATTAGGTTTGCTGGTAGGGTTGCACAATTCACTTTGATCATCACTTTGTCTTTACTTAATGAATTGTTGTGGATCGCACGTGCAATCAGCTCTTTGCCTGTTCCGGTTTCTCCCAGGATCAAAACAGAGCTTTCCGATCCGGCGACCCTCGAGACTAATTCGAAGATATCACTCATTGCTGAACTGTTGCCAACTAGCTCGCTATAGTTGTGAGCCATCTGAATTTCTTCCTGTAAGTACAGTTTTTCCTCCTCCAACTGTTTTTTGTACTTATTTATTTCAATTAATTGTTGTTCAATTTTTTCGTTTGCTTTGATATTCGCTATAGCAGTTGACAATTGATCTGATATCCCCTGTACGAGGTTGATGTCATTCTGATTTAAAAAAGTTTTCTTTTCCATCATAATGATTAGAATCCCCGTATTTCTTTCTCCATCTTTCAACGGCGCAAGGATGGCCTCTCTAATACCGACGTCATAATTCATCTGCAGGTACTGTGGCACTACCGGTCTTTGTATAACCTCATCCAGATCATATACAAGAGGGGTTTCCGAATTCAAAACTACGTTGAGGATACCATCATCTACAGCATATCGGCTGGTGGTAATTTTTGTATATTGTTTATGGTTCTTTGCAATTGAATTTGGATCAAGTGAATAAGCTGTATACCATTTAGCGTCATCACTAATACTAAATATAATCACATGGCTGATAGATAGCAGTGTCTTCAGTTTAACATTAATCAAATGATGGAGCTCTGCCTTGTTGCGTATAACTGCGAACTTTTTGCTTAACTCCAATAAAGTTGATTTCTCTTTTTCACGCTCAAGAAGGGTGGATAACAGGCGCTGAGAATCAAGTGGGTCGTCTGTGAGTTCTTCGTGTATATGAAGAGGTCGGTCTTTTATCATAACGAATTTATAAGATTAGCCTGATGCATTTTTTATCAGCATACCACAAACATTTAATTTCTATGGTGCTCTGCTTAGGAATTTATTGCATTTACGCAAGTCGTATACTCGATATTTGTGCCAATAATTTAACGTACTGTTTTATAGTAATTTATCCTCCGGTATACCAATTTAAATTTACGACATTCAGTTAGTTATGGATATATTAACTATATTCAGTTGAATTTTAAAAACTACATATCGTTATAAAGTTGGGGTTATTGTTATTTTAATTTCGTCAAACCGATTTAACCAATGCTATTTTGGCT
>Ga0247816_10000359_pt1 | contig 26731 bp, 29 predicted proteins | sample UWRJL209509C1_FD_179930 | JGI IMG/M metagenome (GOLD analysis project Ga0247816, IMG submission 179930) | Plant litter microbial communities from Arlington Agricultural Research Station in Wisconsin, United States - UWRJ-L209-509C-1 | ecosystem: Environmental > Terrestrial > Plant litter >...
GGGAATTTGACAGTATTTATACTGATCACTATCCCGCACTGCACCAATATGCTTATACAATGCTAAATGACCGTGTTCTTGCAGAAGAAATGGTACATCAGGTATTTCTTAAAATTTTAGAGAAAGGCGGACAGGTACATACTTCTTTAAAAGCCTATCTGTACCGTGCGGTGCACAATGAATGTCTCAATTATTTTAAGCACCAGAAAGTAAAACAGGTACATCAGGAATATGCTGTTGCAGAATATGGTACAGCGGCAGACAGTGCTTCTGGCTCAATGCAATATAAAGAACTGGAAACTCGGCTGCATATGGCTATTAATGAACTGCCGGAGCAATGCCGGACTGTATTCCAGTTAAGCCGGTTTGAGGAATTGAAGTATGCGGAGATTGCACTCCAGCTCGGGATCTCTATTAAAACAGTAGAGAACCAGATCAGTAAGGCTTCTCAGGTGAGGTAGGTGTGGTATTCGGCTTAAACAGTCCGTCGAAAAAATAGAAACCTTTACTGATAAAAGCAGCGTAATCTCTGATTATGGAAACACACGATCCCTGATTTATGCTGCTTCTGCAGGCTATAGTTTTGATAGTGGATTGGAAGCCGGGATTAAATTTGAAGATTATAACCAGGTCAGCATTAAACAATTTCTTTTAAGATTAGGATACCGGTTTAAAATAGGCAGATAAAAATAAGCCAACGCTGAACATGATGGTTAATAATGAACCATTTTATAAATTTCCTGCATGTACGCCGCTTCGCTGAGTACCGCAAAGAAGTCGTGCCATTCCTGCCGTTTAAACACCAGGTTAAAATCGGGGCTGGGTGTTGCCAATACTACGATCTCAATACCATCAGGGGAGATTTCCAGGTAATCATCAAATTGAAGTCCCTTTGTTGCATTGATAAAAGCATGAAACTGTTCAAAAGAAAAACTAATCAGGACGCTGTGGTTCCAGATATTTACAACCTTGCAATTCACACAATGGGTTACGGAGATATTTCCTTTCCGGGCAATGACTGTAGCTTTACACATAGGATTAGATTTGTTGTACAAATATCTTATTATTTAGACTAATTACAAATAATAGTCTTGTAAAAATTGTTATTGTCTTATTAGACCATGTAAGTTGGCGTGTTCAAACCGCAATTACTATATAAATAACTGCAAATTTGAGTGATGTTAGCGGTGTAGCTATCTCAAAATATTTATTACCAAAAAGAATGGGGGTGATCATGTTTAAAGAAAGTAAAGCATTCAGTAGTTTTTCGATCGGCGATGTAGATAAAAGCAGATCATTTTATAAAGATACGCTTGGCCTGGAAGTAGCTGAGCCGATGGGGCAACTGGCACTGCAAATCAATGGCGGAATTCCCGTTTTCCTGTATACTAAGCCAAATCATCAACCTGCAACTTTTACTGTACTTAATTTTCCTGTCGACAATCTGGAAGAAACAATGAAAGAGTTACGTAAGCGCGGGGTGGAGTTCGAAATTTATAAAGAGGAGGACTTTAAAACCGATGAAAATGGGGTAATGAGTGGAGAGGGCATGAAGATAGCCTGGTTCAAAGATCCTTCGGGGAATATTTTATCCATTGTAGAAGATAATACTCAGCAGGGCAAGCGCTAGCTATACCCTGCTGAATCAAATTATAAGGCGTCGTAGATAACTACTTTCTCAAATAAAGCACGGAAATCTTCGAGGAAGGCTTTATGTAATTCGTGGACTTGATAAACATCATGTCCGGCCATATCTTCAAAAAATATTACTAAAGAAAAAGTGTAAGTAGTATCAACTACTGCACGCTCAATCGGAGCAGGGGTACCTACATGAAAATTAGTTACGCTTTCAATTTTTTCTAACGATTCCAGTCCCTGTCTGAAGGCTGATTTTTGTTCTTCGGTTGTTTCCGGTTTTAGCCAGAATAAAACGTGATGTGATAACATAAATATAAGTTTTTCCCAAAACTAGGTATTAAAACTAACTAATTGATTTTTGTGGGGAATAATCTGCTTCTTCGCTAAAGCAAGTGATTTTTATTTGTTTGAAAATTGGTTTTATTTTTGCGTATATTTAATTGTAAGATATTGGTATACTGCTTTTTCCGATTAATAACGCTCAAAAAAAATCATAAAAATGGTAACAGTAGATAGAAGATCAGACATCACTTATAAACAATTTATCAAAGAATATCAGAAAACGGGAAAACCTGTAATTCTTGAAAATGCAACTAAAGTCTGGAAGGCAAACCTGATGTTTACACCAGATTTTTTCAGAGAGAAATTTGGCCATGTCACAACTGTAAGTTCTGATAAAGAATATACCGTTTCAGAAATCCTCGAACTTACTGCAAACAGTACCAAAGAGAACCCTGCTCCCTACCCATTAAAGTTTAATATATTGCGTGAATTAAAAGATATGCTGCCCTTAATGGAACCATTGAACCTAAATTTGGTTAAGCCAAACTGGCTGGAGAGCAGGATACTAAAAAACAGGCTCAACAATGGAATGGACTTGCATATTGGCGGTGCAGGGAATCATTATCCACTGCATAAAGATGCCTATGATGTACATGCATGGCTGATCCAGTTGTATGGTGATAAAAATGTATATATCTACCCAAAAGAGCAGGAAGAACTGATGTATGCTGGTGTTGGCGGAATGCTGGAATCAAGATCTCCTATAGATATCTCCAATCCGGATTATGAAAAATATCCCCGGTTCATAGAAGCTACACCCACTATTGTTACTTTAAAGCCAGGAGAAGTTCTATATATTCCAAGTGGCGTTTGGCACACTACAATGGCATACAAACAGAATATTTCTACCATTATCGATCAGGTGAATAGCTCTAATTATAAAGGATGGAGAAGGACTGTTTACGCTTATAAAAAATATTTCAACAAGAAACGGGCAATAGTTGATTACATGGCTGCAACTGCGATTGGAAATGTATTTAAGATAAAAGAACGGTTAGGAATGAAGATATAATCATTTTAGGAGTGAGTATATGCTAGTATCTGCAATAATAATTTAAGCGATGTTTTTAATGTTTTAAATTTTTTTGCAGATTTAAGTATTAAAATCTAACCAAATGATAAAACTGGGACTCTTGCTTACTAATCAATATAGATTACTAAGCGTCGCCGCTATACTTGACGTTTTTGAAACTGTCAATACTTTTTATAGCAAGCAAGGACTGCAGCCACCCTTTCAGATCAATATAATTTGCGGACGCAATGAACGTTTGCCTGTCACAGATAGACTATTCCATGGTTATCCGTTATACACTATCCATCAAGACTTACAACAAGACCTGATCATGATACCTTCTTTTGTTAATGGAGATATACAGAAATCTGTTAAACAGAATTACGCAGGAATCAACTGGCTAAAAGATCAGTATGGTGCAGGAGCAGAGATTGCAAGTTTTTGCACCGGCGCTTTTTTACTTGGTGCCACCGGGTTGTTGAATGGAAAGATTGCTACTACCCATGTCGATGCCTGCAAGGATTTTGCGATAGCTTTTCCACATGTAAAATTACAGGCAGACAAAACCGTTACGCAGGATGGCAGGCTTTACACAAGCGGCGGTGCTACCTCCAGTTTTCATTTAATGCTTCATCTGCTCCAATTATATTGTAGTAAAGAGGTAGCGATAAAAATAGCAAAGCTGTTTTCGATTGATATGGACCGCCATACGCAATCTTATTTCAGTACTTTTCAAATCTCACAGAACCATGATGATAACCTGGTAGCTATGGCACAGCAGAAAATAGAAACTGCCTATCACAATACAGGGACGATTGAAGAAATGATTAAGGATATCCCTGCAAGCAGGAGGAATATCGTAAGACGTTTTAAACAAGTTACAGGAATCACACCGATCGAATATTTACAGCAAACCCGTATAGCGGCTGCTAAAAAGCTTTTGGAGCAAACAACGCAACAGATGACCGAAGTCATCTACAAGTCGGGTTATAATGATCCAAAAGCTTTTAGAAAGATCTTCAGGAAAACAGTTGGTATGACGCCAAGCGAGTACCGGGAGAAATTTTATGTAGGCTGACCGATTACTATTCCTGATCCAATATAATCACTGTTAGAAACCATTTTCCCATCCGGCGAGACGAAAAAAATCCAGGCATGGATAATGTCTCCAGAATAAGGTCCCACCGCATTATGTGTGGATTCCAATTCGCTTCTTTCTGGCTGAACTGCATAATTTATCATGCGATCCCTTGTTTCATTATATAGCATGATCTGTGCTTTATCTTTTCCGATTATCTTTTGGTTTGATAACTGGGACATTTGCCAGCTAATTGTAATCTGACCAGGTTTAAATAAAATTTTTCCTCCCCATGCACCTTCCAGATTGCCGTCACTCATTTTAATCTTAGGGTAATTGATCCGATAGCCATTATTTTCCTTTTCTATCGCATTGGCAATATTATATTTCATCGCAAGTGCCCAGGGGGTATTTTTATTGGATTTTTTGTAGAACCCCACAGACACTAAATCACTGTATTTTGTTAGGAAACCGCTCATCAGGCTCAGGCGAGATACCTGCGGAAGTGAAGGGGTGCCTTCCTTCCTGGCTTTTCTGTTATATAGTCCTTTTGCGATATAAACATGCTTCCACTTGCTCCAGATAATAGTTCCTACCTTACCGCTAACATTTCCCATAATTCGTGCTGTAACTTTTCCCATGGCTTTATGTATTAATATCTACAATCACCTGACCCGTATAGCTAGTATTTGATAGCGTTTTGCCATCCATGCTTACGTAAAAAATATAGGTTTCTATAACTGTGTTTTCAGAAAAGTCAGTTAATGGCAAAATCTCCTTTTCCTCCGTTCTTTTTGCACCATTTAACAGGTATAATGCTTTTAATATCTGTGGGAAGTAAGCTACAATCATTACACGGTCGTTGCTGTTTGTGCCGTCAGTGTCCAAATCTGCTTCCCACCCGAAGTGCAGGCGGTTATCCAATAGTTTTACTGTCGGATTTTTTGGTTCCGGGATACTGCCAATAGAGAATACCACTTTCGCGTAGTCAATTTTCTTCACTGCACCATTGACCTTCACTGCATTTAACTTTAAGACGGATGAAGCATAATTGTAGGGGTGCCAGGGTTTTCCCGGGGGAATGTTTTTAAACCCAATCCTGATCACTTCCATCACAGGTTTTAAAAACATAGTTACCAGTGATGTACCTTTTTGATTCTCCAGTTCGGGAGCGGTAAAAGGTGCGGTTCTTAAACCGATCCCTCTAGTTACACTGTACCCCAACTTGGTATCATAAGTTACGGTACCACCAATTTTACCTTTGATCAGGCTCAATAAGCCTCCTTTGTAAGTTGCCATAATACATTTCTTTAAAGTGAATAATACCAAGTTAAGGATTGGTTTAATAAGAAACAAATTTAATATTATAAAGAATGCATATTGCAGCTGATGATAACAAGTAGTTGGTAAGGTGCTGATAAGCAGTTGACAAGGTCGTTTACCTTGTTAACTGCTTGTTAACTACTTGTCGACACCTTGTTCACACCTTGTCAACAACGCTTTCAACACAAGTTTAATAAGAGATTATTATACGTTCTTCCCCTACGTGTGTCTTATACGGATATCACTTGACACATTAGGACTAATAATTTATGTTAATTACTGATTTTGCTTTACCTCATTATCTGATTTTCCTAAAATCACTTGACGTTTCAATAAATTTTCCTGGATTGGCTTGACATGTGGCGCTGCGTGTCTGTATTGTGGAGTTTTAAGATCACAACGGAGCACGAACATAAATATCCCGGATCTTAGCTATAGCTAAAACAAGGGGATGTAGAAAACCGGAAATCTTAAAGGTTATGTTTTAAATCGTCGGGCCGAAATGTTAGATAGAGGCCATGTTCAGCAAGTAGTATTCCTGCCAAAAAAATAGAAATGCTACAACAGACCAGTCTGGATGAAAGATCTGTTGTAATTGATATATGAGGCGTTTAGTAATTTAAGTAGGAAACGACACCAGTACTTAAAGCATAAAAAACTGTTGCGACTAATACAAGTCCGCCAATAGTAATCATCCATTTTCTAACTGAGGGGCTGAAAGGGCTGTAGTGATGTTGTTGTGAGTTCATAGTCGTTGATTTATATATGTTACAACTTATGCGATTACTATGCCGGTTTAAGACTTCTCCCACAAATGTCACATCTTTCATGTGTCAGGATAGTATTTAAAATTTATAATCATCTGATATTATTATTTGATAAGTAATACTTTCCCGTTTTGGGGATTTTATTACTGCGAATTACCCGTTTTTACATTAATTTGTGCAGCTATGATTCTCTGTAATTCGTTCTTGATCTATCATTTAAATAATTTTTAATGGATAGATTTTTATTGATTGGGATGTTTACTTATCTTGTAAAAGAAATTGGTCAAAACACCAATATGTCTAGTTGTTATGCCCTTTAAAATCACCAATAAGATCTTCAGTTTGTATGTACGGATGCGTTACCCCGAAGTACCTATAGAGCTTAGCTATTTTTACCGTGATACTTTCAGTTGTGAGCTGGTCCAGCTAAAATATTTGCTGAAAGATTATACCTTCAAAAAAAAATATAAAGATATTTCCTTTGAAGGTGAATTTGGTCAGGAGCTCCTCTTTCTGCTGCCATTTGCCTACTGGCATTATAAAAATGGCACTTTAAGAAGTACGCGTTCTGCTAAGTATACAAAAGAACTGTATTTCTTTTCTCCTGATCACGAGGAGGTATTCGATAAACGTACTGTAGAGGGAAATTATAATTTTGAAATACCACGTATACTATACAGCCATGATTACCAGATTAAAAAATGGCTGGCTGTACCGCTAAAAGAGCAATATAAAAACAAAGTATATCAATACGATAAGCCATTACTAATCATTGCTAACCGCTTTAATATGGAATGGGACGGTCCGCCGGTAAGTTTCTATGATATCCCAGCGCTGGATTTTATCATTGGTAACCTTAAAAAAGACTATACAATTATTTATAACCGGCCCAGGACAGAATATATAACTCCTGATAATAGTGAAACTTATAATCTTCATGAATTCGACTGGTTAAAGGCTATTCATCCGGAAGTACTGTTAATGGATGATCTTTTTAAAGAAAATAAAGGAGCTGCGCGTAATTTTAACCACCTGCAGTTAATGGTATATGCAAATGCCGACCGGTTTATCTCTGTTCATGGTGGTACGGCAACCTTCGCAAGTTATTTTGGCGGAATAAATTTAATCCTTTCCAAGAAAGGGCCGGAGCACCATTTTGATTGTTTTAATACGATTTTTACGCAATTGTCTGGCGCAAAGATCCTCCATGCTAAAACAGATGATCAAGTAAAGGATTATATTACAAGTTACTTTATAAAGGATCCTGAACTTTAATTATGGCCGGTTTTCAATTCTAAATGCTGGCTTAGTATTTCGGCAATATAATCTGATCTTTTTTTCCAGGTATTCTGATTTGCCAGTGCTTTTCTTTCTTCTGATTTCATTGAGTTGTCATTTTCGAGCGCTGTATTAATAGCCCGGCTAAAAGAGGCTGCGTCAGCACAATAGTCTACTATATCATCTGTAAAATCCTTTAGGTCGATATTAAAATCTGTAGATACTACTGGTTTGCCAAAGCTGAGGTATTCAAAGAGTTTAATAGGAAAAATTGTTCTGCTTACCTCATCTTTTTTAAACGGGATAATTGCCAGGTCAAAGCTATTGATTACCTGCGGTACTTCCAGATAAGGTACCGCGCCCAATTGGTGAACATTCGTTTCCTCAAACAGGGGATTAGACACATAATCTTCTTCTACCGGTCCTGCCAATATAAATGTCTTATCCTTGTTCGCTTTAACTACGGCGAGCAGCAAATTATAGTCTATTCTGCGTTCAATTGTGCCCAGATAGCCCACAATAGGTTTTCGTTTATCAAGTAATTTTGGATAGACAGGAATGGTTTCGTCTATAGGCCTGAAGCCATTATCCGAATCTGAAGCATTAGGTACGAAATAAGTATTTTTATTGAGTAACTTTTTCTCCTGTGTGAGTTTAACGCTGGTACAAATTACAAGGTCACTATGTAAGACCAGGTGTTTTTCAGATTCAATGCCATGTTTCATGTCATACGGCATAATCATCGGGTCAACACAATGGTAAACTGTAAGTGTCGGTTTGATTTTACGGGCGAGGTTCGGATAGTGAAAATTGAAAGAGTTAATGAAGATGAAATCAGTGATCTTTTTATCTTTTAATATCTTTTTTATCCTCAGGCTGATCAGCAGTTCATTTATTTTGAGCAGGGACCGGAAAACTGTTCCTTCCGGCATAAAATTAATAGGGAGTACGGGCGGGGTAATCACGATTTTTAAATTCGGAAGATCGGTATCAATGAGTCCGTCAGAAAAGATGGAGAATTTATTTCCTCTCTCTTTTAACTGATCAGTTTTCATGTAATTAAAGTAATCCTTCAATGTAAAAGGATAATCGATAAAGAATACAATATTTGTGTTAGCCAGGTTTCTGGCTATAAATAGGGAAGTGGATTTGATATTGCCATCAAACCGCGTATTTCCCAGAAAAAAAATTACCTTATCCTTTAGCATCTTTTATTACCCGTAATTACCTATTTTGCGCGAAATTACTTTCATTTATTTCATGATCTGTTTGAGTAAAATCATTGCATTTCCGCACACGATTCTTGTAATAACCGGAGTTGCAAATTAATTATTCTTATCTGTTATTTAAGTATCTTTTTTGAGAACAGAACAAATGTCTCTTTTGGGTAATTGTATGCGCCCTAAATCTCAACTCTGATTACTTGCCCGGATTTATATTTTTGTAAATAAAATTATGAAGTGCAGTGGTGTTGGCTTTCAGGTCTGCCGATAGATACCAGATGTCATTTACTCTTATTCCTTTGCTGAATTTATCAAGGGGGAACCTGGCTTGTTCGATCACTTTACTTTTTGAACCCAGGATATCACTGCCTATTTTAAACAGCATCATACTGTTCATACTTGTTTCCATATTGGGTAAGATTTGCGACATGAAAACGGGGAATATAGCGGGTCCCGCTCCCTGGAGCTTATTAAAGAGAGCAACAAGTACTGTTCTCTGTCTTTCTGTTCTTTCATAGTCTCCGCGTCCTACAGCCCTGATGCGGGTATAAGCCACTGCCTGCTTGCCATTTAAAAGCTGGTTACCCGGGCGGTCAACATTTACTGGCGGAATATTTTCGATGATAGAGATTTCTTTGAGATAAGTATTCAGATAAGGGACTTCCTCCGGTTTAACAGTAACATTAACTCCTCCAAGGGCATCAATCATCTTCGCAGTACCAAAAAAATCAACATTGATATAATCTTTAATATCCAAAGCGAAATTTTGATTGAGGGTTTTGATCGCCAGCTGCGGTCCGCCGGTAGCAAACGCTGCATTTATTTTGTCCATCCCTTTCCCGTCGATGTTGACATATGTATCCCGCAGAATAGAGGACATCTTCAATTTTTTGGTCACCTGATCTATGGTGATGATCATGATCACATCAGAATTTCCCTGCTGCTCTTTATTGCGCCTGTCAACTGCAAATAATGCGATGTTAATCGGCGGTGCGGGCAGTTTGGCAACTGCGGCCCTGACTGACGCGGAAATGCCTAATGCTTCTGGTGATTTGTCTAGTGTAATGACCGGAGCAACGTAACTGATTTCTGCAGGTGCGACGGGCCTGGTAGAAAGGGTATCTTGTGCAAATCCCGGAATGCTGTAACAGATAATAAGGATTAAGCAGGTATAGAGCTGTTTCATGTATATAAGAGCAGTGTTTTTATTGATAACAAATACTATAATTTGATGATTTAATGATACGAAATTAAATTAGAAAGGGACATAATTTTATCAATAAATTGTTAGATATATATTTTATACATTTGGAAATAGTATGACAGGGGATGCCCTAATGACAATATAAATATGAAATCTAAAGCGTTCTTTCATTTACTCAAGTTTTTCCTTTTTTATAGTTTTTCATTCCTGCTGGTTTTATCATATATATACCTCATTGCCTGGACGTATTGTTATGGTCTATATGTATGTTATCTTTTGTCGGCAGCTTTCGTTGCAAGTATAATAATTTTTTGTGTAAACAGAAGTAAAAGGCAATCAGTCAAGTTTTTGTTATTAGGAGTAGTGCTTTTTATGTTATTGAGCCCATTCAATATCAAACAATATAACCGGCATGCGGAAGCCTTGCAGAAACGTGTCAGTAACAGTGAAGAGCTGAACACCAGGGAGCGCCTGGGTATATATGGCTGTCTGATCATGGTTACCGTATTTGATATGATTCCTTTTCCGGAATTTGGAACAGAGAATTTCTATATGTTTTTTCCTGCTGAAGGGAAGGAAAGAGTCTTTTATAGTAATTCAATTTTAAACTCCCCGAGTATTATGAGGGAAATTAAAAGGAAAACTACAGGTTCTGTAACATGGAACAGGTGGACAAGCATTTTTGATGCGGACTTCAGGTATGCCCTGGCGTTCCAGAACTGCAGGATTTCTACAGAACGAAAAAAAGGTTATCAGGAAGTAACAGTGAGCACAGACTTCCATTACCGCAAAGATCATTTTACATTTCATGCCAATAATGTTTTCAGGGGACTATTCGCATTCCGGATTGATGAAGGCTTGTTTTGGTATTTGCAGGAAAAAGGCTGGCTCCATCCTTACACAGCAGTTTGGAAAGCCAGACTGGAAGACAAATAAATCTTTGCAGGCGTAACTCTTAAAAAGAGCGATAGAACGCGTGGTCGGCAAGTGCAAGTAATTCTTTATCTCCCTGTGTATCCCCATAAGCATAAAGCGTGTAATTTTGTTTATCCGGATAGGCCTCGAGCAGGCGGTTTACTTTCTCCTGCCCATGACAGTTTTTGTTCAGTAAATTCCCGGTCATCTGGTAATCAATTACCTCGAGTCTTGTCGCTAATACTTCCTGGATCCCATACGCCGATGCCCAGGGTCTGATCCAGTTTTCTGCCGAAGCGCTGATTATGATTACGTGATGACCCATCTTTTGATGCCATTTGATTTTTTTTATCGCTTCAGGATTGATCATCCCTTCAATTTTCCTGGAAAACTTTTCAGCTGTCAGGTTAAATTGTGTGTGGCTCCTGCCAGAAAAAAATATTTTAAACAATCTTTCTTTAGCCTGGTAATTAGGGATCAGGTTCAATCTGAAAAGAACAAGATAGGGGATCATTTGAAGTGTTCCAAATATTAAATCAGGGGTAGAGGACAGAAATCTTATAAATATTGGCATCGAATCTTTTTTAGTGATTGTGCCGTCAAAATCAAAAGCAGCTATGATTTTTTTATTCTCTACTGAAATTTCTCCATCCATTGCGCAATCCGATTAAAAACACCTGATGCAGATCATTAGTTAGTACAAGTTCTGCATGATTTGATGACGGCAAATATATTCTTTTCTTTAATAAAGATTGGCTGTCTATTGATGTTCGCCAATCTGTTGTACGGCAATAGGCTTTATATCTCGAAAATATCATATCTTTTTAAACACAAAATACTTTTTGGTCAAATAATTGAAAACCGAGACGTTACAGATCGCTATCAGTTTAGAGAGGCTTAGCGTTAGTTTAATGCCCTCAAAGCAGGGCTTTAATCATCGGTTTTATAAATCAGGTTAAGTATGCTATCACCCATAACAGGTCTGTAATGACTTGTTTCGTAATAATTTATTTTAGATTCTGACACAAAGTTTTTGCCCGAAAAGTCATAAATATTCTGACCGAATAGTCTTTTAAGTATTGCATAATCGGTGGTGTTAAATTTTATTTGTTCGTATAGCGGGCTGAGCACGATTCTATAATTCGTATGGTTTTTTTCTAAGATTCGCTTAATTTCTTTCAGCATGAAAAGCTGCTTTTCTTTTATCCTCTGAATAGAATCTGTCTGTTCATTTTTGCGCTCATAAAAGATTTCTTTTCTCTTTCTATAATATTCGGCGGGTGTTTTCCTGATTTCATCTTCCCCATCAACAATGCTCACCTGATTTGTGATTTTATCATAGCGCACTTTTTTGCTCTCGATATATGCCGCCATATAGGGCTTAAATTTTTTTGTGATGGTGTAGAGATGAAAATTTGTAAAAAAGAGGGGGCTGAGATAAGACTTGAAAAAAGTAAGATGAAAATCAAATTTACTTTCCATCGTTGTTGCCGGATGTTTGATAAACAAATGTCCGCTTTCATTAGCGGTTTTATTAAAAGTAACATCCCTGCAATAGATAATAAGGGCGTTATCAATTTTCCTGTTTAATGAATCCAGAAATTTCAATTTAGTATATATGCCATATACCGACTCATTTGAAGCGGCAAATACATAGGGCCTGGCACCATTGGGTAAATGCTGCATCCATGATTTCGGCTGATAAGCCATTGTTCTGGAACTTCCGAGGATAAATGAATTAAAATGGTATTTAGGATCATTTCTGATATAAACTTCTGTTGATATAAAATCCAGGTCGGGATTGATATAGGCATATGAAAAATCATCATAATACCTGATCACTTTAAAAGGATCGAAGTAGATATAGCTTAATAACAACAGGGCTGCGGGAACGATTCCCAGCAGTGAAAAATAAAGTATACTTTTTAAAAACCGTCTCATATCTTAAAACTGAAAGTAAATGAATTGTTCCTCTGATCCCGAAAAATAAATGATGACCGATATCATAGTGTAGTAGGCTGGCCACTTCAGCATCTTGGGCCATTTTATCCCCAAACCGGCAATAGCATACTGCTGCTCTCTTCCAATCCATTCGATGAACATAAATACGGTAATCAGTAACAGCAGAATGATTGCTTTGCCAGACATTTCCGTTAATGAAAACAAGGAAGGGGAGCATATTTCCTGAATGTAACTTATCGCGTCTCCCAAACTCGCCGCTCTGAAGAAAATCCAGGCCAGTACAGTCAGTGCAAAGGTGAGCAGGATAGATGCTGCATCGGCCAGGCCAGGGAAAAGTTTCCCTTTAGCTACGATTTCCAGGTTTGTCCTGTTCGTGTTTAATAAAATGGAGGGCATAATATAGAGGGCATTGAGTAATCCCCATACGATAAATGTCCAGTTTGCTCCGTGCCAGAAACCGCTGACTAAAAATATGATAAAGGTGTTTCTTACTTTCATTAATGTACCGCCTTTACTGCCGCCCAGAGGGATATAGAGGTAATCTTTAAACCAGGTAGATAAAGAGATATGCCAGCGGCGCCAGAATTCCGCAATGTCCCTGGAGAAATAGGGGAAAGCAAAATTCCGCAGAAGCTCTATTCCAAAAAGCCTTGCAGTGCCCAGTGCGATATCTGAATACCCGGAGAAATCACAATAGATCTGGAAAGTGAAAAAAATTGCTCCCAGTACGTGCGTGCTGCCTGAGTAATCACCCGGATGATTAAATACCATGTTGGCATAAGCGGCGCATTGATCTGCGATGACTATCTTTTTAAATAATCCCCATAAAATCTGCCTTAAGCCATCTACCGCTTTGCTGTAATCAAAAGTCCTTTTCTTTTGTATCTGAGGGAGAAGATGTGTTGCCCTTTCAATGGGCCCTGCTACAAGAAGCGGGAAAAAACTGACGAACAGGGAGTAAGTAACGAAATCTTTTTCTGGTGTAATCTTATTTTTATAAATGTCAATTACGTAGGAAAGCCCATGAAAAGTATAAAAAGAAATACCTACCGGCAGCAATACTTTTAATGTCCAGGGGTTCACTTCAAAACCAAGCTGAGCAATCGACGTGGCAAATGAAGCTGCGAAAAAATTATAATATTTAAAAATCCCAAGAAAACCGAGGTTTATAGTTATACTCAGCCAGAACCAGATTTTTTTTATCCTTTGGTTTTTTGCCTCGCCCATTTTAATTCCGGTGTAATAATCAAGCAGTGTAGAGAAAATCAGCAGAAACAGGAAACGCCAGTCCCAGCAGGCATAGAAGAAATAACTGGAAAGAAGCAGTAGTACGTTTTGTACTTTTAAGTTTTTGTTAGTGACGAACCAATAGAGGAAAAACACAATTGGCAGAAAAATCAGGAATTGGAGAGAGTTAAAAAGCATTGGTCAGTTGTTTTTTAAAATATATTCTATAATTATTATGGTTCTGGCTTATCTATGTACAATAATGGGCTTCTTAATTAAGAAATAATTAGCCAGTATAAATTCACCAATGATAAAGTATTTGTCTGTAAGGGTAAATTCTATTACTGTGCCATAATTTCTTTGCAGAGATAAATTTGGTTGATGTTGTGTTTTTCGGGGTTTTTTTAGTTCGCCCTTGTGCGAGGCTGAAAATTGCAGTGGTGTAATATTCCTTAAAGGGGTAAGTAAATACCCGTTTCCAACATTATTTCTGATCGTTTGAGATTGATAGAAAGAAAGTGGGGCAGCAGATCAATATGTTTTACTCCCTCAGGTTGTTTTTTGGTTCGTTTTTAAGTAAACGGCCTTTTTATTGCTATCCGCAATACAACTTTGCGCTGTTAAAGGTTGACTGGTAATTTTCCCGGAAATTCCGGAGTGCAAATTTTTGCGAATACCATGCCATGATGTATTATTGATGTTGGAACGTGTATTGAGTGTAATTAATAAAATGCGAAAGTCCGGAAGGGGTATGAAATTTACATTTAGTTGAGATTTTTCCCCTTCACCCGGAAAAAATGAATTATAGATTTTAATTTTTGTTATTAAAAATAAAAGAATATTTTAGAGGAAGGGTTAACGGTAATTCGGATTTTTTATTGTTGTGAATTTATTTCATGTGAATAAATTTTATTTTTGAAAAATCATACTGTTCGTTTGGTGATAATGTGGTAGCGCTGGTTACAATTGGTGACTTAAAGGTAATATTTTGAATATGTTGTATTTAAGATTTTAAGTGAACCATTCTAACCAGGACATACGGCTCATAAAACTGGGGAGTTTATATATTCGTATTTATGAGATTGCGTTATAAATTGTATTTATAATGATATATATTTGAGGTAATAAAGACGTATTATGATGGTTTTTACCCAGCAAAATTAAATTATACAGATTATTTTTATCTATTTAAACATATAACCAAAAAATGGAAAGTGTCTCATTTGGTAAAAGACAAATATTGATCGTTGATGATGAGCCCAGCATTTTAAAATTGCTTAACTTCATTTTATCCAAGCAGTATGATATTCATGCTGTGGAAAGTGGTTATAAAGCGCATATGTGGCTTGAAGACGGGAATTTTCCCGATTTAATCATCCTTGATTTGCATATGCCTCATTTCGACGGCACGTCTTTTTTAAAAAGTATTAAAATCAGCGGCTTTTACAGAGAGATCCCTGTTATCATCCTGTCAGCGGCCGAGAATCTGGAAAAGATCGTGGCTAACATGCCTTTTAAGGTGGAAGCCTACTTTCCTAAGCCTTTTAATCCCGAGATCTTAAAGGAAAAGATTACTAAAGTTCTGGATGCCGTTAAACCTATGTTAAATAAATAAATGGATTACAACTACAAAGGAATAAGATTAGTGTATTCTGGTACAGCGCTTTCGGCCGAATCGGCGGAGGTATTGGGACAGGAATACAATATTGTGCACGTAGGTGTTGCGGCTAAATTAGAAGATTACCTCAGTACGCTTTCTCTCTTTTCTACACCTGATGTGATCATGATTGAAGTGGAAGATGAGGAATTTGTTTTCTCAATCATCAATAAGATTAAAAGCAATCCTTTAACGAGTGGACTAATTATTGTTTTACTTGGGCAGATGCCAGATGCGAAACTTAGAATGAGGGCTATAAAGGCAAAGATTCATGATCTTTATTTTTATCCCTACAATGTGGAGGACCTTAAGGACCGTTTGAACTTTTTAATTAAGTTTAAACTGATCAAGCCTAATATTGAACAGCTGTCTGTGATCAAAAAAGAGAAACAGCGTGAATATAAGATCCCTACCCCAAAACGTATTTTTGATGTAGTATCTTCAGGAGGAATCCTGCTGGTCAGCTCGCCTATTCTTTTGATTATTGCGATATTGATTAAGATGGACTCAAAAGGCCCCGTGATCTATAAAAGCAAGCGCGTAGGTACCGGATATAAGATTTTTGATTTTTATAAATTCAGGTCAATGAAAGCAGGTGCGGACCTGGAATTGAAAAATCTTTCTGCACTCAACCAATATGCCGATGACGGGAGCGGTGCGAATGCATTTGTGAAAATCAAAAATGATCCGCGTGTTACGAAACTTGGGAATTTTTTAAGAAATTCAAGTCTTGATGAAATTCCGCAGTTATTTAATGTGCTGAAGGGTGATATGTCACTAGTAGGAAACAGGCCATTGCCATTGTATGAAGCTGAGATGCTGACATCCAATGAATGGTCGATGCGTTTTTTAGGTCCTTCGGGACTTACAGGCTTGTGGCAGATCAGTAAAAGGGGAAAAGGAGACATGTCAGATACGGAAAGGAAAAAGCTGGATAATTTTTATGCGAAGAATTATTCTGTATGGTTTGATATCAGTATCATGCTAAAAACCTTTCCTGCGTTATTTCAAAAAGAGAAAGTATAATCTGTGTTTTGAACGTGCAGGTACGCAGATCAAACGATACAACCTTTCAGCACCCGGAGCTAATAGATACCAACTGAAATTTTAAATCAAAAAATAAATTATAAACCAATGAAAAAAATAACAGCACTCTCATTTTTTATAGCAACCCTTTTTACACTTAATGCATCTGCACAGCAGGAGTCTATCATTCCAGATGTGAATTATGTTTTGTTAGATAAATACATAGCTGCTGCGAAAGCATATTTTCCAAGACGTAAAGTTCTGACATTACAGGAACAGATAGCAAAAACGACTATCACTACAGCTACCCTTTCTTATCTGGATCTTTTTAGTGCTTCTTATTTTTGGAGACCAGGTGAGAAAACTGCAATATCAGATCCTTCAAATCCAACTTTTAACCCATATGTTTTTAATGGTGTGCAGGTAGGTATTGGTATTAACATAGGAACCTATGCGAGTAAACCTGTAGCAGTTAGACGTGCCAAATTAGAATATAAAGTTGCACAACTACAGTCTCAGGATTATGAGCTGGCTTTGATCAAAGATGTGAGACAGAGATATTATAACTATATCCAGGCATTGGCGCTTTTAAAAGTGAGAACCCAGGCTAATCAGGATAATGCAAGTGTATCGGCAAATGCCAGAATTAAATTTGAAAGAGGAGAAATACAACTTGACAGTTATAATGGCGCCAGACTTTTAGTATCTGAGTCTAATATCAGACAGATAGAAACTGAGCTTTTATATCTGAATGCTAAAGATGCCCTGGAAGAAATAATCGGAAAAAAACTTTCGGACATACAATAATATAATTCAACGTAAAAAATAATAATGGACATTACAAGATTTTTTAAACTGCTTAAGAGGTATTCGTGGATATTGATTCTCCTTCCCGTAATTGCAGCTGTAATTACCTATTCTTTATCCAAAAATCTTCCTAAAGAATATAAATCTGACGTGCAAATATCAACTGGTTTGGTAGACCAGTCTAAACAATTAACTTCCCAAAGCCAAAACGATTATTTCAAAACTTCTCTGCAGTTTAGTAATATAATTGAAAGGATGAAAATGAGAAAGATTTCCAGCATTCTTTCTTATAACCTGATCATTCACGATCTGGAAAATCCGCGAAGTACGTTTAGAAAATACAGTCCAAAAGTAGATTCACTTTCTGCTGCGCAGAAAGCAGAGGTGATTCAATTGTATAAACAAAAGCTGATTTCGAAATCGCCTATTACAGTATATGATAATAAAGGTAAATATAAGCTTTATGATATCCTGGGATCTATGGGGTATGATGAAGCTTCGTTTGCGAAAAAGATGAATATCTCCAGACCGGATAATAGTGATTTCGTGAATATTGAGTTTATTTCTGAGAACCCGCTTTTGTCTGCATATGTAGTTAATACGCTTGCTACGGAGTTCATTACGAACTTTACACAAGATGTTTATGCCAATCAAAATACATCGATTGCTTTGCTGGATTCGTTGCTGAAAAAGAAAGAACTGGAAATGAACAGCAAAAATAGCGCATTGAAAGAGTTCAAAATGCGTAATGGTATCTTGAATCTTGATGCGCAATCAGCAGGTGTATATGCCCAGATCTCCCAGTATGAGGAAAGAAAAGCTGGTGCGATACGTGATATCCAGGCTAATCTCGGTGCTATAAATGCTATCGACAGCAAACTAAGAGGTTCGGGTACACCTAATGACAACAAAGTAAACCTTAATGCTACGTCAGTTGTTGATAATGCTGCAATCCTGGATATTAAAAATAAACTAAGAGTTGCTAATGACAGGTATATCGAAGGTAATTTTAAACCCAGCGATAAGAAAAAGATTGATTCACTGCAGCTTGTTCTAAATACGCAGTCTGCCAGGGCTATGGATAACGGTGGTGGAACTATTGGTGGCACAAGCGGGATTACGGTTAGACAAAGCTTGCTTCAGCAGAAAACAAGTCTTGAAATTTCCACAGAACAAATTAAAAATACTATAGCTTCGATTGACAGGCAGCTGGCTACTTTAAAAGGACAATACAGTTCTATGGTACCTTACGATGCCAGCATCCAGAACTACACAAGAGACGCAGAAGCGGCTACTAAGGATTATATGGCTGCAGTTGACCGTACCAATCAGGGCCGTAATGAGCAAAATACAGGTATTAAACTTGGAATTGCCCAGATAGGACTTCCGGGAGCAGAGCAGCCTTCCAAATCAATGATTTATGTGGTAATGGCAGGTGCAGCTACTTTTATGCTGTGTTTTGTAGGTTTAGTAATACTATTTCTGTTGGACAGATCTATTTATGGCCCTGTACAATTGGCAAAAGTAGTTGGAAGCCCTGTAGTAGGCACATTAAATTTTGTGAAAGGTGATGTGAAAGAACCTAGAGCGATCTGGAAAGATGACGGCACAAACAACAATTTTAATACTTATAAAGATCTGTTGAGATCTCTGCGTTTTGAGCTGGATAAGAGCCTTACTGATAGTAATGCGCAGATTCTTGGGATCACCAGTTTAAATAATGGAGCGGGTAAATCTTTTCTTTCTTCGAGTTTGATTTATGCTTTTGCAATGACTGGTAAAAAGGTGTTGCTGATTAGCGGTGAGCAGGAGGCTTCAGAAAAACCGGTGTCGCAGAAATTGATTCCAAGTGAGTTCTTCGAGACCTTCCTGGTAAAAAAGGAAATACAAACTGAAGACCTGATCACGGTATTTAATAGTAAGGCAAACAATTCATCTCTTTTAGAAACACAGAGTGCGCAGAACCTGACTATAGGTTTTAATGTACTGAAAAAGGAATTTGATTTTATAGTTATAGACGTAAACAGTTTGGTAGAGATCAATAAAGCCAAAGAGTGGTTGTCATTCACAGATAAAAGTATTGCTGTGTTTGAGTATGGCTCAGAAATACATGAGGGCGACAAAGCTTCCATTGCTTACATCAAAAATCATCCTGGTTTTATGGGCTGGGTTCTAAATAAAGTAAAAGCTGTTAGTTAACGAATAAAGATAGATTAGTCTTACCTAACATTTAGTAAAGTATCATAATTATGATGAGATTTCTTACTGGTTTATCCTTCAAGGCAAAAAGGAATCTATTCTTATTAGTAGGTATTATTGCGGCCATTTTTATTGCAAATCTTTCTTTTGCATTTGGTCCGGCAGTACCGATACTGATTATTATGCTGTCAGGATTTATTTTGCTGCAGATCGTGTATTTTACAGAACCACGTTCTACGCTTTATGTCCTGATCAGCTATTGTTTTCTATTTCCTATTCTTGCGAGGGAAAGTCAGATACCGTTCCCTTTCGGAACGATGATCGAGGTTTTTCTGTTCTTTTCTTTTATCGTAGCAATGATCAAAATTCCCATTGACGATTGGAAAGTTGTACAAAGTGATCTCTTTTATATCCTGCTGGCCTGGTTTATCCTTTCCGTGTTAGAGGTAGGTAATCCTGCGGGGGCAGCTGTACTGGGCTGGTTACAGGAAATACGCTCCGCAGCATTATATCCTGTAATGATGGTGGTGATTGCTTATTTGTTATTTAATACGAATAAAGACCTTAATAACTTTTTGAAAATCACGATAGCATTCTCGCTTTTGGCCTGCCTTAACGGAATAAAGCAATTGCATATTGGTCCTTCTCCGGGTGAACAGTATTTTCTTGACCACGGAGGAAGTATTACACATATGCTTTTTGGCAGATTGCGGGTTTTTTCATTTTATAGTGAGGCCGGGCAGTTTGGTGCATCAATGGCACATTTTTGTGTGATGTGTCTTGTTTTAGCGTTAGGCCCTTTCAAATGGTGGAAACGGGTTTTTTTACTGATTGCTTCCGCGCTGATGTTTTATGGGATGTTGATATCCGGAACCCGGGGTGCATTGTTCGCATTAGTGGTTGGGATATTTGTAGCTATTATGCTGAGTAAACAATACAAAGTGATCATTGCAGGTGGCGCTCTGGCGCTGTGCTTTTTGTGCTTCCTGAAGTTTACCACGATAGGTAATGGGAATTACCAGATCTATCGTTTAAGAACTGCTGTAGATCCAAAGGATGCTTCGCTGAATGTAAGGATCAATACGCAACGGTTGTTAACAGAATATATGAGCACACGACCGTTTGGTGGTGGACTGGGAGTTATTGGTGCATGGGGAGAAAAGTATAATCAGGATAAGTTCCTTTCCAGTGTACAGCCTGACAGTTACTGGGTAAAAATATGGGCTATGTATGGAATTGTTGGCTTTATACTATGGTTTGGAATGATGATGTACATTTTAGGTAAGTGCTGCGGAATTGTATGGAACCTGCAAGATCCGGGGCTGCGGGTAAAAACCATTGCTTTAACAGCCGGGTATGCCGGAATCCTGTTTTGCAGCTACGGTAACGAAGTTATAAATACTATGCCTTCTTCTATAGTTTGTTATATCTCGTGGGTATTCGTCTTCATTAGTCCCACTTTAGAGAAACAGCTGCTGGAAAAGGATCAAGCTAAAATTGTTTAATATATGCCTTACGAAATATTTGGATTACCCGCTTTGATTTGTTTTGCCTATGGTGTTTACCGCGGGTTGAAAGTTTTAAACAAAGACAATTAGTTTACTATCTTAAATTATTGCATATATAGGATGTCAGTTATTTCAAAAATAAAATCGAACCCAGTATTAAAGAGCGCTGCTCTGCAGCTTCTTATTCCTGCCAATGAGCATAGACCAAGACTGTGGGTAAGGTTATTCCTGAATCCGTTTAAACACAAAAGGGGAAAGGGATCGGTTATACGGAGCCAGACGAGGATGGATGTGTTTCCGTTCAATCAGTTTAGTCTCGGTGAGCGTTCGGTGATAGAGGATTTTTCTACAATCAATAATGGGGTAGGAGATGTATTTATTGGCGACCGTACTATTATAGGTTTAGGGAATACGGTAATCGGACCGGTTAAGATTGGTAACGACGTTATGTTTGCGCAAAATATTGTAGTATCTGCAATGAACCATGGTTATGAAGATATCAGCATTCCGCCAAGTAAACAGAAAGATATTATTAAGCTGATTACGATTGATGATGAAGTCTGGATCGGTGCCAATTGCGTAATTACAATTGGGGTTACCATTGGTAAACACAGTATTGTAGGTGCAGGAAGCGTGGTGACCAAAGATATACCCCCGTACTGCATTGCCGTCGGCAATCCTGCAAGGGTGATAAAAAGATATAACAGTGAAACTTCAACCTGGGAAAAGGTTGATAAATAATACAGAAGAAAAATTATAAATGATGAGCCCGGATAAACTGCATTTTGATAAAATAACATTACTCGTTACGCATTATAACAGAAGTAAATCCCTGGAAAGGTTATTAAATGCTTTTGCGGCTACAAACTGTACTTTTTTTGATATTGTTGTATCTGATGACGGCAGTAAGCCGGAACATGTGGAATATATTAAAAGTTTGCATGATAAATTTGATTTTACATTAGTTACGGCACCAAAGAACAGTGGTTTGGGTAATAATATAAATAAGGGTCAGGATGCAGTAAGAAGTGAATATACATTGTATGTTCAGGAAGATTTTATACCGTTGCCAGGTTTTGAAAAACCGGTAGCTGACGGGCTTAGGATAATGGAAGAGGACAGGGATACGGATACGGTAAGATTCTATTCTTACCTGAATTATACCAACCTTAAACCTTTCAGAGATGGTTTCTCGGAAATGGTGTTTAACCCATGGTCTACCAACCTGGATAGATTCCCTTTATACAGTGATCATCCGCATTTAAGAAGAAGTAACTTCTTTAGTAAATTCGGTAGGTATGCTGAAGGCAAAAACCCGGAAAAGACAGAATTTGATATGATGATAGCTTACCTGCAGCAGAAAGGTAAAGGTTATTTATATAACGACTATAAAACTGTTTTTGATCAGATAAATACCTCTTCTGAACCTAGTACCATGAACAACGAGAGGCAGTCGTGGCAGAAAGGCGATGGGGCATTACTCGAAATTGCACGTAAACTATACAGGCAGGTATTATTTAACTATGCCCTGTATTTTAAAAAATATAAATATTAAGTAATCACTTAGCTGTACAGTCGAATTCCATGAGTAACATCCCATCAACCCTTCTTAACGATATCATAATTATTGGGCAGCAGCCATGGGATACTGAAATTGGCAGTAATTGTAAAAATATTGCTTTAGAACTCAGTAAAACAAACCGGGTTTTATATATCAATTCGCCGCTGGACAGAATTACTTTTTATAGGGGGAAAAGCGACCCGAAAGTACAAAAGAGAATCAATATAATCCGACATAAGGAAGAGGGCTTGCTTCAAATACAGGATAACCTCTGGAATTATTATCCTGACTGTATTGTAGAGTCTATTAACTTTTTAAGCTCTACCGCTGTATTTAGTTTTATTAATAAGTTTAATAACAGGCGCCTCGCTAAATCAATCGGCAAGGCAATCAAAAGCCTGGATTTTAAAAACATCATCTTATTTAATGATAATGAAATGTTTAAGGGTTTTTACCTGCAGGACTTTCTAAACCCGGCTTTGAGTATCTATTATTCCAGGGATTATATGCTGGGTGTAGATTACTGGAAAAAGCATGGGCAGGTACTTGAGCCCCTGCTGATCGGCAAAAGCGATTTGTGTTTTACCAATTCGGAATATCTGGCAGAGTATTGCCGGACTTATAATGCACAATCTTTTAATGTTGGGCAGGGCTGCGAGATAGAATCTTTCAAAAACGTGAGTAATGAACTGGTCCCTGAGCTGGCGGCATTAAAGCAGCCGTTGATCGGTTATGTAGGAGCATTGAACAGTCAGCGTTTAGATATAGCCATCATCGAGCATATTGCCGTAACATATCCGCAGTATACCATCGTACTGGTGGGGCCGGAAGACGAAACCTTTCTTGCCAGCCATCTCCACAGTCTGGAGAATGTGGTGTTCCTGGGCCAGCGGGCTGTGACAGAACTTCCCGGATTTATCAACGCATTTGCTATCTGCATTAATCCGCAGCTCGTAAATGAAATTACGATTGGTAATTATCCAAGGAAAATTGATGAGTACCTCGCACTGGGCAAACCCGTAATTGCTACCCGTACAAAAACAATGGACGCTTTTAAAGACTATGTCTATCTGGCGGAAAATAAAGAAGACTATGTACGCTTTGTTGCTTTGGCCATTGCTGAAGATAGTGAACAGAAAGATAATGAGCGTAAAGCATTTGCATTTACCCATACCTGGGAAAATAGCGTGCTGGCGATGAAAAACAGGATTGCCGCAGTTTTGCAAGATGGAGCGGGTGAAATAACAAAATAAGCATTCGTTACTATGAACATAGCATTGACCATTTTTATTATATTCCAGATACTGGTGATCATTCACCTCTTATTTCCTGCACTACTGCTTTTTTTAAAAGCACTAAGGAACAGGCCGCTGCAGGCTGTAAAACTGATTAACCCATCTTTCGAAGTTGATTATGCGGTCATAGTCACTGCCTATGAGCAGACCAACCTGATCCCGAGTGTAGTAGATTCTATTCTACGTCTCAATTATGAGAATTTCCTGGTCTACGTTGTGGCAGATAAGTGTGATATTTCCGGTTTGCTGTTTGCAGATCAGCGGGTAGTTATCCTACGTCCTGAACAAACTTTATCCAACAATATAAAATCGCATTTTTATGCGATAGACCGCTTTCAGCGGCCGCATGAAAGATTAACAATCATAGATAGCGATAACCTGGTAGAGCCTGAATATTTAAACGAATTGAATAAAGTATTTGCGCAGGGTTATGAGGCAGTGCAGGGGGTGAGGGAAGCAAAAAATCTCAACTCGAACTATGCCTGTCTTGATGCTGCAGGGGATATATATTACCGGTATATTGACAGGGAACTTTTATTCGCTGCCGGCTCTTCTGCTTCTCTTTCTGGTTCTGGAATGGCTTTCTCTACCAGGCTATACAAAGATTGCCTCGAAAACCTGGTAAACAGCGGTGCAGGTTTTGATAAAATCCTGCAATATGAAATTATCAACCGTAAATTGAAAATAGCTTTTGCCGAACAGGCTGTGGTATATGATGAAAAAACATCAAAATCTGATCAGCTGGTTAAACAGCGGGCAAGATGGATCAATACCTGGTTTAAGTTTTTCAAACTGGGCTTGAAATTAAACTTTAAAGGGATCTTAAGTTTAAATGGTAACCAGTTTCTGTTCAGTATTATGCTACTGCGCCCCCCTCTTTTTATCTTGTTTTTCCTCTCCTTCCTTTGCTTTGCCATAAACATTTTTATTATGCCGGCAGCAGCGGGGATATGGTTTTTAGCGGCAATCTGTTTTATGCTGATGTTTTATAAATCATTAACCTATTTTAAAGCTGATCAGCGTATTTATGATTCGCTTAAAAGCGTACCTAAATTTATGTTTTTCCAGGTACTGGCATTAGTTAAAGCAAAAAAAGCAAATGAACTGTCTGTAGCAACGAAACATGACCAGGATGCTAATATCAGTGATCTTAAATAATCTCTTCCTCAAATTTATCCGATAACACGACCATCATGGCAAAAAATAAAATTAAAATACTTCAGACAATCAGACAAGGCAAAATCGGCGGGGGAGAATCTCATGTGATCGACCTGGTAGAAGCTTTAGATAAGGAAAAATACGAATCCATAGTCCTGTCGTTTACTGAGGGGCCAATGGTGGAACATATGAAATCTATTGGTGTGAAAACTTTTGTGATCCCTACCGAAAAACCATTCGACTATTCTAAATGGGACGAGGTAAGGGAATTAATCGCTGCTGAAAAGATTGATCTTGTGCATGCACATGGCACAAGGGCAAATTCAAATACCAATAGCAGTGCGCGGAAACTTGGTATTCCGGTAGTATATACTGTGCATGGATGGTCTTTCCATCCGGATCAGAATTTCCTGCTGCGCGCTTTGCGCATATGGGGCGAGAAATACCTGGTTAATAAATCTACGCTGACTATATGTGTGTCTGACAATAACCTCAAAGATGCGGGCGACCAGTTTGAAATGAAACGTGCGACTGTGATCAAATACGGTATCAATCTGAAGAAATATAATCCTGATGCGGCTTCATTTTTACCAGTAAGGAAAGAACTGGGTATCGAAGATGATGTGGTACTGATCGGATATATCGTAAGGATGACTATTCAGAAGGATCCGCTGACGCTGATCAGGGCGATCGCACTGATGCCGGAAAATCCAAAGATCAAATTCCTTTTTGTAGGTGATGGCGACCTGAAAGAAGATGTTGTAAAGCTGGCCAAAGAGTTAAAGGTATTTTCGAGGATTATATTTATGGACTTCCGCCAGGATGTTCCGAATATCCTGAACGCAGTAGATATTTACTGTTTGCCTTCGTTGTGGGAGGGACTCCCTATCGGTTTACTTGAAGCGATGGCCATGCGTAAGGCGATCGTTGCCACAGCAATTGACGGAACCAAGGAGGTAATCAATAACATGGAGAATGGTATTGTGATACCGGTAAAATCACCGCAAAAACTGGCCGATGCATTAACATTGCTGGCCGGCAGCAAAGAACTGCGCGACTCTATGGGTAAAAAAGCAGGTGAAACGATTGAACATGAGTTCAATGTAGAAAAGATGACCCGTAAGATCGAAAAAGTATATGATAACCTTGTCTAGTTGATACAGACAAGGTTAATTTATCATTTTAGGAAGATTTTTTATAAGTGTCTTCAGGGAGTTTAGAGTTAAAGTTATTGAAGAAACGTCTGGCTTCTTTGCTGATCCTGGAGGTTAAGGCCTGGGTGAAATTGTGGCCATTGCGCTGAAGGGTCCGTACACCTGTCCATGCCCTTGCTTTATTTGCCCTTACCTGTCTTACCTTGCCATATTCCATTAAACCAAGGCATAACTGTCCGTCATCGCCCCAGAAATTGTCATTGATGAATCCTACTTTTAAACCGAACTCTTTCACATACCCCATGCTCAATCCGTAGGCATTAAAATAAGGACGTTTGATTTGTCTGAATTCAGCAATTACATCTTTCATTTTCTCCAGCAGATACAATTTCCATCA
>Ga0247816_10000361_pt1 | contig 26672 bp, 18 predicted proteins | sample UWRJL209509C1_FD_179930 | JGI IMG/M metagenome (GOLD analysis project Ga0247816, IMG submission 179930) | Plant litter microbial communities from Arlington Agricultural Research Station in Wisconsin, United States - UWRJ-L209-509C-1 | ecosystem: Environmental > Terrestrial > Plant litter >...
GTCTGATCTCCCGTATTGGTAGTTCCAATCATATCTAACATACTAATCTCCTGGTGCCATTTAAATTGTCCGGTTGGTGAATCAGACAAGGCAAACAGCACTTTCGCTCCGTGCTGTACAACCATGGCATATTTGTTCAGTTCCTTTATGTAGGCTACTCCAAGACGGCCAAGCCAGGTAGCCCCATTTTTGTTGACTTCATCTTTGGTTAAAACATCTGCCTCGAAAGTCCAGTTCACCAAATCCGTGGAACTGTAACAGGTAACAGATTCAAATGTGGAGGTTGTGTTTAATGTGACCGATGGATTATTACGGTACTGATCGGCTTCCCGGTAGTGGACCCCGTACCAATAGTATTTTTTGCTGCCTGTGATTTTGTTACTGAACTGGAAAATGCCTCCGCCCTGGCTATATATAGGCAACCCTTCTTTTGTATTCCAGAAAACATCATTCCGGATGGAATGCATTTGTGCCTTCGCAATGTTTATTGATCCTGACACAAAACAACAAATTAAAAGCAAAACTGCGCTGTTGTAAAATATTCTAAACTTTCCTTTTAACTGGATTCCGTGAATTGACATTACTTCTAATTAAGTTGCCGTCTAAAATAACTAACAGGCTTCTATATACAATGGACAATAAAATTCAAAACATGGACATTCTTACCACCTTGAATGTGAGCAAATGTACATCAGATAGTTGCAATTGCACCCGCAGCCCAAGGCCACTGCCCAACTCTTCCCATACTTTCCGTCTATTGCCTATAAGTGCCTGCCAAATTTGTTCATCTTGTATTAGACACACAATTGTCCAACTTGCTGACATTGTGAGGGTTTAGAAGTACTTTCGTCCGTAGTTTGGTATAGGTAGTGCCGCAGTAGTGCCGCAGAAGTACCGCAGTAGTACCGCATAATTCAGCTAGTTTAAACCTGCGGTACTACTTCAGTATTTTTGGGTGAATATAGCGGCACTACCTATACCTAGCTATAGACAAGCTACGACCGAGATGCGTGCTTGCATAAAAAGAAGAGTAAACAGTACCTGCCAGTAGTTAACTTTTGGTTTTGACCGAGGGTTGACCGGAGACTGACCGGAGATTGACCAGTATGAACAGAGCGGAAACAGATCATCAACAGAGCCTGAACAGAGCGTTATATCGGTATCTAACCGAATCAAGGCTCTGTTCATGCCCTGTTCATGCCCTGTGCATGCTCCGTTCACTTCGGTCAGTCCACGGTCAACCTCCGGTCAATGGTGCCTCAAAACCCGGACCTGATCCCTTGAAAGACTAAAGAATCCTGGCCGATTGAACCCAAGATATTGCAGAGGACAAGGATCCGCGTTCCCAGTCTCCCTCCCATTTGTTAAAATATGTTAACTGCTTGACTGCTATAAAGCCTTTATATAGCTTAGCGAACAATTATTTTTAATTGACGTTATCGTATTATTAACTTATCTTTGCAGAATGTTTAAAATTAAACACGTTTTTATATTAAGTTTCACAGTAATCGCCTTGACTATTGCAGGTTGCAAAAGCCGTTTTGAAAAAATCAGGCTGAGCAACGACGTGGCTAAAAAGTACCAGGAGGCCATTAAGCTGTACAATAAAAAGGATTATTCAAAAGCTTTGATCCTGTTTGAAGACCTTTCACAAAAATACAGGGGAAGAACTGAGGCTGAGGATTTAAACTACTACTACGCTTACACATTATTCCGACTGAAAGATTATACTACTGCAAGATATCAGTTTAAATACTTCGCAGATACATACCCTACCAGTAAAAATGCAGAAGAATGCCGGTACATGGGTGCCTATTGTTATTATCTTGATTCCCCAGATTATGCCCTGGACCAGGAAAACACTTACAAAGCGATTGACGCCCTTCAGTTATTCATCAACTTATACCCAAAAAGCGAAAGGGTTAAACAGGCAAGTCAGTACATTACCGACCTTCGTGCTAAACTGGAACTGAAAGCTTATACCAACGCCAGATTGTATTATGACCTTGGTGGTTACGACATAGCAAACTATAAATCATCTGTAATTGCATTAAAAAACTCAGAAATTGATTTCCCGGATATTAAATACATCGAAGAAATGGATTTGCTGATTGTGAGGTCACAATATGACTACGCAAAAAACAGTTACCCTTACCGTCAGGAAGATAGGTTTACTGAGGCAATTGGCTACGCTAACGAATTTATTGAAAAATACCCTGAAAGTAAGTACCTTGCAGAAGCGAAGTCACTGAAAAGCAATAGCGAATCAGGTATAGCCAATGCAAAACAGTTAATGACGCTTGCCGCAAACCAGGAAGCTAAGTACAAAGCTATGATGGAAGAGGAAGCTAAAAACGATACCAAAACAGATAGTACCACTACTAACAAGAAGATTAAAACCCCCAAACAATAATGAATACGAATAAACCCGCAATACCAAATACTACGGTAACAAGAAATGTAAATGATTTAGATCAAAAGACTGAAAATATCTATGAGTCTTTGGTGATTATTTCTAAAAGGGCTAATCAGATTTCTAACAACATGAAAGAAGAACTGCACGGCAAATTAGCTGAGTTTGCTTCTTCTAATGACAATCTGGAGGAAATTTTCGAAAACAGGGAGCAAATTGAAATCAGCAAGCACTATGAGCGCATGCCGAAACCTTCATTAATTGCAATTGATGAGTTCCTGAACGATAAAGTTTATTACAGAAATCCTGCAAAAGATCCTCAATAAACCCGCGCATATCCGTTAATTTGCATACTCATTGCATTAATAGACTATGCTCAAACATAAAAACATTATCCTTGGCGTTTGCGGCAGCATCGCAGCATACAAGTCTGCTATATTGGTCAGACTACTGGTTAAGGCCGGCGCAAACGTTAAGGTTATTCTCACCGCCGATGCGGCAAACTTCATTACGCCGCTCACTCTCGCTACACTTTCTAAAAATCCTGTTTATACGCAATACTTCGAAGAAGAAACAGGTGTGTGGAGTAACCATGTAGAATTAGGCCTTTGGGCCGACTATATGATTATTGCACCGGCAAGTGCCAACACTATTGCCAAAATGGCCAATGGTATTTGCGACAATTTGCTTAGTGCTGTTTACCTCTCTGCCAAATGCCCGGTGTTTTATGCCCCTGCAATGGATCTGGACATGTGGAAACACGAAAGCACAAGAAAAAACATCCAACGCCTTCAACAATTTGGTAACACGTTGATTTCGCCCAATAGTGGTGAACTAGCCAGTGGATTATTTGGTGAAGGCAGAATGGCAGAACCTGAAGAGATTATCACGTTTTTATCTGCTGTAATCAAAGAGGGTCTTCCCCTGGCAGGCCGAAAGGTAATGGTTACGGCGGGACCAACGTATGAGCCCATTGACCCCGTCCGCTTCATTGGAAACCATTCTTCGGGAAAAATGGGATTTGCAATAGCAGATCAATTGGCGGAACTGGGTGCAGAGGTAACATTGATTACCGGGCCAACTGCCCAAAAGAGTGTACAAACGGTTGCAAGGATTGATGTAACCACCGCAGCGCAAATGCTGGAAGCATGTAAAGCAAACTTTCCAGAGAATTTAATTAGCGTAATGAGCGCAGCTGTTGCTGATTATACGCCAAAACAGGTATCAGATAAAAAAATCAAAAAGAAAGAAGAAGAATTCTCTATTGAACTGACCAAAACTACCGATATCCTGCTTACACTTGGCCAGATGAAAACCGACGGCCAGATTCTTGTTGGCTTTGCACTGGAGACGGACAATGAAGAAGAGAATGCACTTTACAAGCTAAAGAAAAAAAATCTGGATCTCATTGTTCTGAATTCACTGCAGGACGAAGGTGCAGGATTTCAAAAAGATACAAACAAAATCACTATCTTTAATCGTGCCGAAGAGAAAACTGCCTATACCATTAAGTCAAAAACCGAAGTTGCGAAAGACATCTGCACAGAAATACTAAAGCTCTGCAAGGCATGAAAAAGACATTGTCGACCGTATTCCTTTCCCTCATCCTTCTAACGTGTACTCATGCCCAGGAACTGAATGCAAGGGTACAGGTAATTGCTCCACAGGTAGCAAACATTAACAAGAATACTGTGGACCTGATACAGTCGACTGTCAGGAATTTCCTTAACAATAACAAATGGACCAACCAGAGTTACCAGCCACAAGAAAAAATTGAATGCAATTTCGTGATCACTATTACCGCATGGGATGGCAGCTCGGCGTATAGAGCAGAAGCACAGATACAAACCAGCAGGCCCGTTTACGGTACTTCATACCACACCACTCTGCTTAACCTAAGCGATAAAGACTTCGACTTCAATTATACTGAAGGGCAGGCTCTCGATTTCTCTGATCAGAATTACCTCAGTAACCTGTCATCCCTCCTATCCTTTTATGCTTATACGGTCATTGGTCTGGACAAAGACAGTTTCAGCAGACTCGGTGGCAGCCCTTATTATTTGAAAGCACAAAACATCCTCAACATCGCGCAAGGCTCGGGAAATTCAGGATGGAAGGCTTTCGATGGACTACGTAACCGCTACTGGATCAATGAAAACCTGCTCAACAAAAGTTTTGAGGAACTACGGGTGTTTATCTATAACTACCATATCAATACCTTAGATCGCGTGCAGGCTGACCCATCCAAAGCATTTAAACTGCTGCTGGGCTTTTTACCTGAACTGCAGCAAATGGATAAAAAGAAATTGGGCTCAATATTTCCAAACGTGTATTTCGCTACAAAAGCAGAAGAAATGACCAGCCTGCTTGCTTTGGGTAATTCACAGGATAAACTGCAGGCCTATAATCTGCTAAGCGATATTGATCCGGCAAATATCGGTAAGTACGACCAGCTGAAACAGAATTAGGCCGTAGACTCCCATAGTAACCTGCATCCACAAACGCTTATGGCGAAATATTAAGCGTACCAACTGGTTCCAGCGCCCCCTTTTTACGCATAAATAAATATTCTTAAAAATTATTTTGTTAATACGAATATATTCGTACATTTGATTACGAAACAATTCGTAGAACAGTTATGTCTTTAGAAACCACAGCAAAACCAACGGAAAGCGAACTAGAAATACTCCAGATCTTATGGCAGAAGGGAGCATGCACGGTTAGGGATGTACATGAAATCCTTACCAGAAATAAAGAAGCAGGCTACACCACCACTTTGAAATTAATGCAGATTATGCACGAGAAGGGACTGGTAGAACGTGACACAACAGCAAAAACACACATTTACAGCGCATTGGCAAGTCAGCAAAAAACACAACAGCACCTGGTATCCAGGTTAATTGACAATGCATTTAATGGTTCTGCGGCACGCATGGTTATGCAGGCCCTTGGAAACCACAAATCCAGTAAGGATGAAATTAAAGCTATAAAAAGGTATTTGGATGAACTAGAAAATAATTAAAATGGAAACATTATTAAACAATCTTGTACAAGCAACCGGCTGGAGTATTTTACACTCGCTGTGGCAAAGCGCACTCATTTATGGCGTGTTGCTTCTCTTTCAAATCAAGGCATTCCACATCAATGCTAAAATAAAATATACACTGGCCTATGCAGCAAGTTGTTTGATGTTTATCTGTTTTATCTTTACTTTTTTGACGGCATTCCAGTTGATATCCAATACAGCCCCTACCCCAAATTTATTGGTAGGAAACGTGATTCTTCCCACAGCGTTGCCAGTTACCCTGGTACAATATACCGAAATGCTTTTCCCTTACATCGTGGTAGGGTACAGCCTTGGCCTACTCATCCAAACCATCATCGTTATTACGGGGTATAGAAAGGTACAGGCACTTAAACATGCTACCTACTCTGCAATACCGGCAAACTGGAAACTATTGTTTGACAGCCTGATCAGTGACTTGCATATCAGAAAAAACATAGACTTCCGCCTTTCTGAATACGTAAACGTTCCACTGGTGATCGGTTTCCTCAAACCTGTAATATTGTTCCCTGTTGCCCTTGCCGCACAAATGGACATTAGTCAGGTAGAAGCCATTCTGATTCATGAACTGTCCCACGTAAGGCGTAACGACTATTTCTACAACCTGATCAGGACAATGATAGAAACAGTTTTATTCTTCAACCCTTTTGTAAGGCTCACAGGTAACCTGATAGATATTGAGCGTGAGCATGCCTGCGACGACCTGGTCGTAAAAATTACGGACACACCCCTTACCTACGCACATGCCTTGTTACAGCTGGAAATACTAACGGACAAATGCAGCCCGGCGTTTGCACTAGCCGCAACAGGCAACAACCAACATCTTTACCAACGTATTAAAAGAATCACCGATATGAAGACAACTTATGTCAACTCTAAGCAAAAACTTTTAGCGGTAACCCTAACCATCGCTACCATCATTTCATTGGCCTGGATCAGTCCGGCGAAAAATAACCAGGATACAACGGCAAAAAATAACTGGGACACACAGACATCTGACTTAACCCCGCTAGACACAGGAAAAAAGAAAGGCAAAAAAGCATTGAAAAAGAAAAATGAAAAAGTTGCTGAAGTGGCATGCAGTACAACAATGAGTCCACCTATGCCCGCAGAACCAGTTGTTCCACCAGCACCAGCCGGCATGGTTGTTCCGGCGGCACCGGTGTCAGTTCTTGCTACAACTATTCCTCCCGTACCTGCAGCCCCACAGGAACCCGAAAGTAATCTGGCTGCTCCACCAGCGCCACCAGTGCTGGATCTTTCAAGCGCCATTTCTAATTTTGCCATAAGCGTCAAAGAAATGACACAAGCGCAATGTGACGGTCTGAATGCTAATGAGATGAAGAAAATGCAGGCTGACCTGGAAAAACAAGGCGCGGAAATGAGCAAAATGTTTAAGTCAGAAAGGGAAAAAGCACAATGGCAGAAGAATAATGCGCAGGTAAGGATAAACCTCAATGACTCAAAACATAAGGCACAATTTGAAAAGCTCGCCAGGGAAACAGATGCGAGACTAAATTCAAAAGAATATAAGGCCATGTTTAAAAATATTGAAATACAGGCAAAAACCGCATCCTTGCAAGCGCAAAAGATGATCAATAGTCCTGAATTCAGGAAAAATATAGAGAGGATTACCGTACGTGCCAACCGTCCTTTTATCGTCATCACTGATAATGAAGATGCTCAAAAGGTAAAGGAAACGGCAGAATACCAGGAACTGAAAAAGAAATTTGAGAAAGATGTACAGGAATTAGTGAACAAAAATCAGAAAAAGGAGCAAAACTAAAAGTTTGGTCACATCAGAATTTTAATCGGCAGAAGACAGCTTCTGCCGATTTTTTTCTACAAAAGAATCGGTATGCATTGGCTAAGTTTTCATAATTTAGCAAACAGATATGCTACAAAAACTTTCTATACGTAATTATGCATTGATCGATAGTGTTGATCTGGAACTTGATAAAGGTCTCAACATCATCACTGGTGAAACCGGTGCAGGAAAATCTATCATGCTCGGTGCCCTGTCGCTCATCCTGGGACAACGTGCGGAAACAAAATATTTTTTCAATCAGGATAAGAAGTGTGTAATTGAAGGTCAGTTTAAACTTTCAGGCATAGGGCTGCAGCCTTATTTTGAAGACCTCGATCTCGATTTCCATCAGGAAAGTATTTTACGGCGGGAGATCTCTATCGATGGCAAATCAAGGGCCTTCATAAATGACACCCCGGTAACCCTTGCGGTAATGAAACAGGTTGGTGAGAAACTCATCGATATCCACTCTCAGCATGCGACGCAAGAAGTGAATGATCCCGGATTCCAGCTATCAGTTGTAGATACACTTTCTGACCATGGTTCATTACTTGGTGAATACAGACAGAATTTTAAAGCCTACAAAAAACACCTGCAGCACCTGATTAATTTGCAGACCTCTGCCGATGAAGCCAGGAGTAAACAGGATTATGAACAGTTCTTATTCAATGAACTGGAAAATGCCAATCTGATGGAAGGTGAACAGGCCGCCCTCGAAATGGAACTGGAAGCACTAAACCATGCGGAAACCATCAAAAGAGGATTGGTAAATGGCTATACATTACTGGATGGTGAAGAAACTGCTGTGCTTCCAATACTCAAAGAAGTAATCAGTCAGATCCAGGGAATTGAGAAATTCAATCCTGAATATATAGCACTCAATGAAAGGTTACGATCTGCATTGATTGAGATTAAGGACATTGCCCAGGAGACTTCTACGCTGGAAGAGAACATAGTTTTTAACCCTTCCAGAATTGAAGACATCAATTCAAGGCTGGATACCATTTATACACTGCAGCAAAAACACAGGGTAAACAGCATTGAAGAATTGCTGACTATAAGGGAAGAGCTTTCCGATAATTTAAATACCCTGCTGAACAGTGACGAAGAAATTGAACGTTTGCTAAGAGAGATTGACAAGCTTAAAACAGCCCTTGAAAAAATTGCTGATACGCTGTCTAAAAACCGCAGCAAGGCAATCAGTGTTGCCCAAAAGCAAGTAGGTGAAATCCTGGCGAAAGTAGGAATGCCCAACGCCAAGATCAAGATTGAGCAAACAGTTGTTGAAAACCTGAACAAGGATGGAAAGGATATGATAGCACTGTTATTCTCTGCAAATGCGGGCCAGGCACCTGCACCTGTAGGCAAGGTAGCGTCTGGAGGTGAGCTTTCAAGGCTGATGCTCGCTATAAAATCTATTATCTCCCAGCATACAGCCCTCCCTACGCTGATTTTTGATGAGATTGACACAGGAATATCTGGAGAAACGGCTCTCCGTGTAGGAGATGTGATTGGCGACCTTGCGCACAATATGCAGGTGATCTGTATTACCCACCTTCCACAGATTGCCGCAAAAGGAGAAGCGCATTACTTTGTTTATAAAAAGGAAGAGTCTGCACGTACCACTACAGGTATCCGCAGGTTAACTCCGGAGGAACGTGTTGCCGCAATAGCTGAAATGCTCAGTGGAAAAAACCCTGGAGAATCAGCCTTGAAAAATGCTGAAGATCTATTGAGTTTCAAAAACAAATAGGTTACAAATATACTGGTCAGACTTGGGGACATAGCCTTGCGGTTACCAGATATTTTAACTTTTTTTAACAGGTTTAAAGCCCTATACGGGCTTTTTTTTATTGCGAATTAACCGCAAGATGAGTTAAATTAGCTGCATGATTAAACATCTCCTCGGGACAGTCATGTTACTACTGTTTTGCATTAACTTACCTGCGCAAAAGCTGTATTCAATTACAGGGGTAGTCCAGGACAAAAAAGGGGAAACATTGCCTGGGGCAGGTATATACCTTAGCGGATATACAACGGCAACAGTAACCAATAACGATGGTCAGTTTAACCTGGCTAAATTAAAGCCTGGGTCTTACGAAGTGGTGGTGCAAATGATGGGTTACCTACCCTACGGCAAAAGTGTAGTCATAGCAGATCAGTCGGTAGACATTAAGATCATCCTTCAGGAGAATACCGTTCAGCTGAGAGAGGTAGTGATAACTGCCGACCCAAACAGGCCCAAAAACCTTCAATTGTTTAAGGAGTTCTTTATTGGCCGCACACCAAATTCTGAGAAATGCAAAATCCTGAACCCCGATGTACTGTATATCAAATACGATGGGGACCATCAGATCTTGAGTGTGACCAGCAATGAATTTCTGGTAGTTGAGAATAAGGCACTGGGTTACCGGCTTAAATATATGCTTAACCTTTTCGAATATAATTACAACACCAGGATTGTCTATTTCTCAGGGCTCCCTGTGTTTGAAGACCTCAAAGGATCTGGCAACAAAAGAACAACCTGGTTAAAAAACCGGGAAATAGCCTACGCCGGATCACCACAGCATTTCTTTCAATCGCTTTACCGCAACAAGGTTGAAGAGGAAGGGTTTATTATTTATAAACGTATAAAGGTGCCCAACCCCAACCGTCCCTCTGATGCCTATATTGCTTCAGCAAGGGCACGGCTCATGAAGAGGAGAAAAAGTCTGATTATTGCAGGATCGAACATTACAGATTCACTGACTATCCTGCAACAGCTACAGGAGCTGCCCAAAGAATATACCAGTCTTGATATGTCGGGCGTATCTACCGATACCCTTGTTAAACAGATTTATCCCAACCTAAAAACCATCAATTATAAAGATGAACTGTATGTAATGTATACCAGAGAGGAAGAAAGTATAGGTTATTCCAATACAGGGCATTATATCATGCGGCCTTTAAACGTTCCTAACTATCAGATTTCTGTTGCGAAGCTATTGCAGGGACCTGTGAGCTTTTATGCCAATGGAGGAATGCACGATGCCAAATCGCTCTTATATGAGGGCTTCTGGGCATATGAGAAAATTGGAGACATGGTACCGATGGATTATATCCCACTTAATAAAAGATAAATTACGTTTGCATCATACTAATATAATTAGTAATTTTAACTAGTTATGTTAGACGAAACCAACGGAGACACTTACCTCAAAGGAAGAGGTGCGCAATACAACCCTCATAATCGTTTTGCAGCGAATAAATACGTGCAAGAACATATTGAAGGTATTGACGACTGGGAGGTGGAAAATCAAAAAACAGCCTTTATCATTGGTGAATCCAAATCTATAGTCAACAAAGTGGCGAGTCCGGATGTGGGTATGGCCTATTCCCTCAATCCTTACCAGGGATGCGAACATGGCTGTACGTACTGTTATGCGCGGAATACACATGAATACTGGGGATTTAGTGCAGGTCTGGATTTTGAGAGGAAGATCATCGTGAAAAAAGATGCACCTGCACTGTTCCGGAAATTCCTGGAACGCAAAGGTTGGAACGCCGAAACCATCTCCCTTTCCGGAAATACAGATTGTTACCAGCCTGCAGAACGCGAATACAAACTCACCCGGCAGCTCCTCGAAATTGCCCTGGCCTACAAACAACCTATTGGCATGATCACCAAAAACTCACTGATCCTGAGGGATAAGGACATACTACAGGAAATGGCCAGGCAAAACCTGTGTATGGTATATATTTCCATTAACAGTCTCAATGAAAAATTGAGGCTGGTGATGGAACCCAGGACTACAACGGTAAAACAGCGGTTGAAAATTGTTGAAGAACTGAGTGCTGCTGGCATTCCGACGGGTGTAATGGTGGCGCCACTTGTACCTGGATTGAGTGACCATGAGATTCCAGCTATCCTTAAAACGATTGCCTCATGCGGTGCCATTAGTGCAGGATATACCATTGTTCGGTTAAATGGTGCTATTGGAGGAATATTTGAGGATTGGCTGCGCCAGAACTTTCCAGACAGGTTTGATAAGGTATGGCATATGATACAATCCTGCCACGGTGGCAATGTGAACGATAGCCGGTTTGGCGAGCGTATGAGGGGCGAAGGAAATATTGCCCAGTTGATACGGGATACCTTTAAGCTGCACTGCAGAATAAATCAGCTCAATACCAAACCGATCATCCTCGACGCGGGATCTTTTTCAGTTCCTGGCTCACAGATGAAACTATTTTAATGTTTTGACCCTGCCGTAAAGTATTCTTTGTGTTTCTGGAACATTGGTGTAGTGAGGTAAACACCTGTTAAAATGACCACCAGGCTTAATAGCTGTACAATTGATATAGTTTCTCCATATATCCAGCCCCAGAAAAGTGCCACCCCGGGAATAACAAAAGTGACCGCACTTGCAAAAACTACACTGCTTCGTTTAATCAATGTATATAAGAGCACCCAAGCCAGCGCAGTCCCTACTATCCCCAATACGCAGGTAGCGAGCGTTGACGTCAGATAAACGGCTTCATGAAAGGGCAGCGAAAAGAAACCAGTGAACCACAATACTATCCCAGACGGGATAATCAGCGACACAAAACTCAGGGTAGCAATAGTAAGCGCAGGTATTCCACCTAGCTTATATTTCACAATATTATTATTAAACCCGTATAATATGGTAGCCAACACAATGAAACCGCCGTAACCAAGAGAAGCATAACTGATTTTATTATTAGCAGCAAATAACAAGATAATACCTCCGAAACCGATCAGTAAACCCAGGATATGAATACGGGAAATATTGTTCTTATACACCGCATAACCTACTAGAATTGCGAAGAAGGGAGTTAGTGCATTTAGGATACCTGCAAGTCCACTATCTATTTTTGTTTCGGCAATACAGAACAGGAAGGCGGGACAAAAAAGTCCGAGGAAACCTGTGCCGATAAGGTACGCCCAGGTTGATGCAGGAAGCCTGCTTACCTTGGTAATAAAAAAAGGAAGTAAGGTGATACCTGCAGAAAATACGCGCAAGGCCGCTACCTGGTAGGCGCTAAGTACCTCATGGTTGTTTTGATCATACAAACCTAATTTCATTAAAATGAATGAACTGCCCCAAATTAAAGATATGATAACAAAAAGGAAAAGGTTGATGAATCTGGACATAGTGAGCGTTGCATTTTGATCAATAAAGATAAAAAATTGCAACAAAAAAAGGCTGCCTGGAATACAGACAGCCTTAATATATCATAAAGAATTTAGACTAAACTTCTTTTTTCTTTTTACCAGGACTCTTATTTTCAACAACAATCAGGTCAGTTTCCTTATTGTAGTCGATTTCAAGTGTGTCCCCATCGTTGATTTCTCCTTTAAGGATCTCCTCAGCAATTGGATCTTCCAGGTATTTTTGTATCGCACGTTTTAGTGGACGGGCACCAAAGTTACTGTCAAAACCTTTATCAGCGATGAAGTCCTTTGCAACATCAGTCAATTTGATTTCGTAACCCAGGCTGTGTACACGGCCGAACAACGATTTCAATTCAATATCAATGATTTTGAAGATTTCTTCTTTACCAAGCGTATTGAATACGATAACATCGTCAACACGGTTCAGGAATTCAGGTGCAAAAGCACGTTTCAGCGCATTTTCAATCACCCCTCTGGAGTGTGAATCAACCTGATTGGTTTTAGCAGTAGTAGAGAAACCTACACCCTGTCCGAAATCTTTCAATTGACGCGCTCCAATATTGGAAGTCATGATAATGATTGTATTCCTGAAGTCGACTTTGCGTCCTAAACTATCAGTCAGCTGACCTTCGTCCAATACCTGCAATAAAATGTTAAATACATCAGGGTGAGCTTTCTCTATCTCATCCAGCAGGATTACAGCATAAGGTTTACGACGTACTTTTTCAGTAAGCTGTCCGCCTTCTTCATAACCAACATATCCCGGAGGCGCTCCCACTAAACGGGAAACCGCAAATTTCTCCATGTATTCACTCATGTCTATCTGGATCAGTGAATCGTCACTGTCAAACATGAACCTTGCAAGTTCTTTAGCCAATTCAGTTTTACCTACACCAGTAGGGCCTAAGAAGATAAATGAACCGATAGGTTTTTTAGGATCTTTCAATCCTGCCCTTGTACGTTGAATAGCCCTTGTTAATTTCTTGATTGCATCGTCCTGACCGATAATCTTAGCTGCAACAGTTTCCTGCATATTCAGCAATTTGATACTATCAGTCTGTCCTACACGTTGCAAAGGAATACCAGTCATCATTGAAACTACCTCAGCCACGTTATCTTCCGTAACGGTATAACGTTTGGTTTTAGTTTCGGCTTCCCATGCAGATTTAGCACGATCAAGTTCTTCTAAAAGGTTTTTCTCTGTATCCCTTAATTTGGCAGCCTCTTCATACTTCTGACTTTTAACCACCTTGTTTTTCTCAACCTTAATATTCTCAATCTTGGTTTCGATATCGATGATGTTTTCAGGAACGTGGATATTGGTCAGATGCACTCTTGAGCCGGCCTCATCCAAAGCATCAATAGCTTTATCTGGAAGGAACCTGTCAGTGATATACCTTGATGTAAGCGATACGCAAGCATTAATAGCTTCGTTGGTATAAGTTACGCCATGGTGTTCTTCATATTTCTCTTTGATACGGTTAAGGATCTCAATCGTTTCATCAGGAGAAGCTGGTTCGATCATCACTTTTTGGAAACGACGGTCTAAAGCACCATCTTTTTCAATGTACTGACGATATTCATCCAGTGTAGTTGCACCGATACATTGTATTTCTCCCCTTGCCAAAGCAGGCTTGAACATATTTGATGCATCAAGTGAACCCGAAGCACCACCGGCACCAACAATGGTATGGATTTCATCAATAAACAGGATCACATCCGTAGATTTTTCCAGTTCATTCATTACTGCTTTCATACGTTCCTCAAACTGTCCGCGATATTTAGTACCGGCAACCAGAGAGGCCAGGTCTAAAGTAACCACACGTTTGTTGAACAGCACCCTTGATACTTTACGTTGTACGATACGGAGGGCAAGGCCTTCTGCAATTGCAGATTTACCAACACCTGGCTCGCCGATAAGGATCGGGTTATTCTTTTTACGACGTGATAAAATCTGTGAGACACGCTCGATCTCTTTTTCACGTCCGACGATAGGATCAAGACGACCTTCTTCAGCAGCCTTGGTTAAGTCCCTTCCAAAATTATCCAGCACCGGGGTTTTGGATTTAATGTCAGATACCTTTTTAGGGCTGGAGAAACTTTCTTCTTCGCGGTAATCGTCATCACCGCCAGTTGAAGCACTTCCTTGTGTTTCATCTCTGAAACCATTTTTATTTACTTCAACTTCCTGTTTGAAAATCTCATAGTTAATGCTGTATTGCAGCAAAATCTGAGAAGCAATATTATCATCATCACGAAGGATGGACAGCAGCAAATGCTCCGTTCCAATCAGATCGCTTTTGAATATTTTAGCTTCGAGATATGTGATTTTTAAAACCTTTTCGGCTTGTTTGGTCAGTGGAATATTTCCCAGGTTAACAGTAACACTGGATGTTCCTCTAACAGCCTCCTCGATTGAGCGGCGTAATTTAGACGTATCAACTCCTAGAGACTTCAATATTTTGATTGCCATCCCATCGCCTTCGCGAATGAGGCCTAACAAAAGATGTTCAGCGCCTATGTAGTCGTGACCTAATCTCAGGGCTTCTTCCCTGCTAAACGAAATCACGTCTTTTACTTGTGGTGAAAATTTAGCTTCCATATATACCTTTTCTTAAACAGGAACGCCCTAAACTATAAAATATGTTATAAAAAGCGTCACTAATCTGGATTTATTTTATCAACAATTACGCCATATAAGGATAGAAAGATTTAGTCACTGACGTTATTTCACTAAACTTACTAACTTTTGACACGAATAACAATTATATTTTACCTGCCACATAAAAATAAAAACTACTTCTATGGTAGTTTAAATTAACATTACCTAAATAACAACCTCTGGTTTTACCAGAATTGTCCACATAATGTAATGATTTTTTAGGCAAATAAGGCATGTCATTTTGTATCTAAATGTTTACAGGAAGTACTAAAATGGCAGTCGCGATATAAGCGGTCTGCCGTTAATCAGAACCCGGCCGCAATCCTGCGGTGATATAAAGTTACAAAAACAAAATGTCAGACTAAAAGACAATCTTTTCAAATAACAGGCGGGAAATCGTTTTAATCAATAATTTGCCCTTACGACTATTATTATGACATATTAATCACAAGTCGCTTCATCCAGGTATGTAGTAAATAAAGCATTTCTTTACTAGCTTACCATTCTTATCTTTGTAGCCATTGGCGATAGTGATAAGCTTTAATTAACAGCGTAAATAAAACAATAATAATGTCAGACGAAAAGATAATCTTCTCAATGGCGGGGGTAAATAAGATTTACCCCCCTCAGAAACAAGTATTAAAAAATATATACCTTTCATTCTTCTATGGTGCCAAAATTGGTGTAATAGGTTTGAACGGCTCGGGTAAATCTTCGGTGTTAAAGATTATTGCTGGAATAGATAAAGCTTTCCAGGGCGAAGTAGTTTTCTCACCAGGATACACTGTTGGTTACCTTGCCCAGGAGCCTGAACTGGACGAAAACAAAACCGTACGTGAGGTAGTGGAAGAAGGCGTAGCCGAAATTACCGCTATCCTTAAAGAATATGAATCCATTAATGAGCAGTTCGGATTACCTGAAGTATATGAAGATGCCGATGCCATGGATAAACTGATGGCAAAACAAGGTGAACTGCAGGATAAAATTGACGCCACGAACGCATGGGAACTTGATACTAAGCTGGAGCGTGCAATGGACGCTTTACGCTGCCCGGATCCGGATACAAAAATTGGTGTGTTATCTGGTGGTGAACGCCGTCGTGTGGCCATGTGCCGTCTGTTGTTACAAGAACCTGATGTATTGTTACTGGATGAGCCAACCAATCACCTTGATGCAGAAAGCATCGACTGGCTGGAGCAGTTCCTTAAGGATTACAAAGGGACTGTAATTGCAGTTACCCACGACAGGTATTTCCTTGATAACGTAGCGGGATGGATCCTTGAACTTGACCGTGGCGAAGGTATTCCATGGAAAGGAAATTATTCTTCGTGGTTAGACCAGAAAGCGAAACGACTGGCACAGGAAGAAAAAACAGAAAGCAAACGTCAGAAAACACTGGAACGAGAGCTTGAATGGGTACGTATGGCACCTAAAGCCAGACATGCAAAATCTAAAGCAAGGTTGTCCAATTATGACAAACTGGCTTCGGAGGATTCTAAAGAAAGAGAAGACAAACTGGAGCTCTTTATCCCTGCCGGACCACGGTTGGGTAACGTAGTGATAGAAGCCAATAACGTTACCAAATCTTATGGAGATAAAATCCTGTTTGAAAACCTGAGCTTTTCTTTGCCACCAGCGGGTATAGTAGGTATTATCGGTCCCAATGGAGCGGGTAAAACTACACTCTTCCGTTTAATAACCGAGCAGGAAACTCCAGACGAAGGAACGTTCAGGGTTGGTGAAACTGTAGCCCTGGGTTATGTAGACCAGATGCATAATGACCTTGATGGTGATAAAACCGTTTATGAGAATATTACTGACGGACTGGATAATATCCAGCTGGGTAATAAAGCAGTGAGTGGCCGTGCCTATGTTTCAAAGTTCAACTTTAACGGGGGCGACCAGCAGAAAAAGGTGAGCATCCTTTCCGGAGGGGAACGTAACCGCGTACACCTGGCCATTACGCTGAAAAAAGGCGCCAATGTATTGCTGTTGGATGAGCCTACAAATGATATTGATGTAAATACACTGCGTGCCTTGGAAGAGGCCCTGGAAAACTTTGGTGGATGTGCGGTAGTGATTAGTCACGATAGGTGGTTCCTTGACCGTATCTGTACCCATATCCTGGCGTTTGAAGGTAATTCGCAGGTATACTTCTTTGAAGGAAACTACAGCGATTATGAAGAGAACCGCAAAAAACGTTTGGGAGATGTTACCCCACACCGCATCAGGTATAAAAAACTGGTTTAATTTATCAGGATTATTTACGCCCGAACTTTTGTAGGCGATAATTAAAACTTAACAAGAAATATCTGGTAATTTGATTGTACCTGCTATCGGTAATCGAATTATCAGATATACTTCTCACCAGGTTGTTCCCCTGGTTGAGCAAGTCATATGCCTGCAGCATAATTGAGCCCTGCCTGTTTTTGAACAGCATTCTTTCAATGTTAAAATTGAGCAGCAAGGGATTGGCAACATTCAGTGCATAACCTGAATTGATCCTTTTGGAAACATCGGCACTAAACGATGAACTTTTCCCCACATACACTTTTCCATTTACATTGAACTGCCAGGTTTCGATATTCCTCAATTTGAAAAGTGCCACAGAATAGCGGTTACTGCTATAATTATACGTTGCATATCCTGAGACATTGAGCCTGCGCTGGTTCATCCTCAATTTTAAAGTTTGTGAAAAATTGATGTTCCGGTTCGTGTTAAGAAAGTCGTTAGCATAAGAAACCATATTGGTATAATCCCAGGTTCCACGGGCCTCAAAATTGAACTTATTCTGAGCAAATGGCAAAGCGTACGAATAGGCACTCCCAAACTGGTAAACACCATCGGCATTTTCAAAATGCGTTTCCTGCTTTAAACTGTTTAGTGTATCCCTTACCAATAACACATTGCTGACTACCTGATCCTCTACCAGTGATCCGTTAAGTGCCAGCATAAAAACAGAACCAGAATTTTTGTCTGTATGCTGATAGGTCAGATTTCCGGAATGGCTAAAGCTGGACTTCAGGTTAGGGTTACCGATGATCACATTTTGAAGGTTGCTCACATTTGGCACCGGCTGCAGCTGATAAAAGTCGGGAGCTGTACTTACACCGCTGTATACGAAGGCAAGGTTATCCCATTCTGATATATTATAGCTGAGGTTTAAAATAGGCGACAGGTTCAATTCTACATGATCAATCTTGGTTTCGTTCCCTTCGTACTGGCCGGTAAGCTGACTGGGCTGGGCGGTGATGCCAAGACTGTAACTTAGCTGCCGGGATTGAAACCTGTAGTTTACCGCAAACCTGTGAACTAAAAATGCCGAGGAATACAAAGAACTCAGTGAGTCTACAATCGTATTGTTGCCTATACTGTTGTTAACCCGGGTATATAAGCTGTTTCTTGTTCTGTTGTAAGAAAAGAAATAGGCAAAATCAATATTCCGCTTCACCGCAGAATCCTGACTGGACCGAAGTGGTTCGCTATACCTGAAATCTGCGGTCGCGTTATTTGTCCGGTTTTCAGTATCAACAAAACGGTTCACGAGCGAGTCTTTGAGTAGAATTGTTTTTTGCTGGTTATAATAACTGATGCGGTTACCGAGATCATCCTCTACCTGGTTAATGCCGGTATTGAAGGTAATGCCGGCGGTCATGCTCCTTCCCGGTTTTTCCATACTTCTTGCCCAAACAAAATTACCATTCAGGTTAGGTGTCTCGCTATAGGAATTCGTATTGCTGAGCAGATCCTGCATAATCAATCCTGTTTGATTGGAAATGGTTTCGATATCCCTTTTCCTTTTAGCCAGGGCGCCACCAAGTGAGGCCTGAAAATAGCTCTTATCCGCAATCGACTGGATGTTAAAGTTGATGTTATGGCCGTTATCTGTTGACCTGCTTTCTGCTTCCGAACGGTTAAAAATTGTACCTCCCGGATTGATGGTTTCGATAAAATTCAGCTGTTTGGACTGGTTTTTTGTATACGCATAATTATAAGTAGCACTGGCAGTAATTCCATTGGAAAGTTTATCACGGTAATTCAGGCCCGCAGCAGCTGTTGTGTTTATCCCGGCACCGTTGTTTGTATTATTGGAACTGCTGTTTACCCCAATCTGTTTGCTATCCTTCCAGTAGTTACCGTTTAATTGCAGGCCATACCGGTGATCGGTACCACCGCTTGCAGAACCGTTGCCAAAAGTTCCGTTGTTCTGGCCGGCTTTGGTCACTAGATTGAGCATTTTCTGCGAATCGCCGGTTTTCATTCCTGTAAAATTTGCTTCATCGCCATAGTCATTGATGATCTGCAGCTTATCAATCATACTAGCAGGAAGCTGACCAATGAAGTCTTTCACGCTGTTGGTAAAAAAATCCTCACCGTTTACGCGCAGTTTCATCAGTGGCTTGCCCATGGTGAAAGCATTTCCATTGGCGTCTATTTCTACGCCCGGTAGTTGCCGGAGCAGGTCCTCCACCCGGTCATTTTCAGATACCTGATAAAATGCGGCATTGTATTCAACCGTATCCCGTTTTATCCGTATGGGCCTGTCCTTTGCTTTAATGACCACCTCATCAAGCAGGTTAGATTCCTGATGAAGAATAATTGGAGGGATATCCAGTTTCAGCTGATCATCCTTGTACTGGTAGGTCATCGAATAAGGCTTATACCCTACACGCATGATCAACAGTGCAACATTGGTGCTTCGTATACCGGCAAAATAGAACCTCCCCTGGTTATCTGTGATATAATTCAGTGTATCCTTATCAGCAATGAGGTATACGTCTGCTCCTGGTATAACATCCTTAAGAGAGTCGATTACTGCGCCATTGAGCTTGCGCTGTGTTTGCGCCTGCGTGGCCAAAGAACAAAAAAGCCAAAGGGCATTGAATAAAACTATACATTTTAAATGAGCCAGATTTCCAGGAAATTTTAAAAAATCAACCATTTGTTATGCAATCCGATTAGCTCTTCGGTTTTACAATTGCACCCAAAAAGAGTCCAATTGAATCATCCGTTCACAAGTATAACAGTTTGTTCTATTAAATTAACCTATTATTTAAGAATACAGCAAAACTTCTATAATGCAGAGAGTTCCCCTGTAAACCCAATAGTTCCCGCTGGCTCGGCCATATTGAGATTTTGCTGGCAGAATGTATAATCAGCCCTTAGCAGCAGATTAATCTGCTTTTGGAGCTGGTGCTTTATCTGGCCTTGGCCCCCTTTTATAGATGACCAATCCATTCAGGAAGTTACGCAGGATTTGATCTCCGCATGGTTTAAAATTAGGGTGGTCATCACTTCTGAAAAAAGATCCTAACTCACTTTTAGTAATTTTAAAGTTTACCAGTTCAAGGATCTTAATGATATCATCATTGGTCAGCTCCAGCGCTACGCGCAGTTTTTTAAAAATATCGTTATTGCTCATAGTTACATCGCTACTTCAATCTTCACTTTCTTGTTTTTTATTTTCTCGTCCCGCAGGGCAGAAAGCAGCTTACCCACCATTTTCCGTTTCACTGCTACATAAGAGCTTTGGTCTTTTACTTCAATCAGCCCAACATCATCCTTCTGCAGGCCGCCTTTTTTCAGCAGCAGCCCTACAATATCAATCTTATTAACTTTATCTTTTTTACCGGCGGCGATGTAAAGGGTTTGCCACTGACTGTCTTTAGGCAACTCGTAATTCCCTTTTAACTTTTCCGTTTCAATATCAGTTTTTAAGAAAGGATATTTTTCATCTTCAGTCATAACCAGGTAGGCTGTCCCCTTTGCGTTCATCCTCGCGGTACGTCCGTTGCGGTGCAGAAATGCATCTTCAGTATAAGGCAGCTGGTAATGGATAATGTTGCCGACTTCCGGAATATCCAGGCCACGCGCAGCAAGATCTGTAGTGATTAGTATTTTAATACTTCCGTTCCTAAACTTCAGTAATGCTCTTTCCCGTTCGTCCTGCTCCATTCCGCCATGAAAAATATCATGGGCAAGGTCTTTGTCAATCAGCAAATCGCTGATGCGGTCTACCGTCTCCCTGTGGTTACAGAAAATCAGTGAGGTTTCAGCTCCGATTTTGCAGATCAGGTTAAATAAGGCATCAAGCTTATCTTCTGCAGTGGTAATGATCTTTTTCAGTTTAAGGTCAGGTGCCACTTTTACATCCTTGAGGAAATTGACCTCTACTGGATCTTTGAGACCAGTAAACTCAGGGATATCAGTCATCGCAGTGGCAGAAGTAAGCATACGCTGTTTAAGAGAGCGTAAATTGCCGATGATATAGGCCATATCTTCCTGGAAACCAAATTCCAGGGCCTTATCAAATTCATCCAGCACAAGTGTAGTGATATTTGATTCGTCGAAGTTTTCTTTTCTAAGGTGATAGGCTATTCTCCCGGGTGTACCGATCAGTACTGCGGCAGGCTCCTCAAAATTATTCCTTTCTATTTTTACAGGATGGCCGCCATAACAGCAGTTTACTTTAAAACCTGTACCCATCTGTTTGAATACCTGTTCAATTTGCAATGCAAGTTCGCGTGAAGGCACAAGAATTAGCGCCTGCACACCTTTTGTGGACGCACTGAGATTTTTTAAAACAGGCAATAAAAAGCCTATCGTTTTACCAGAACCTGTTGGGGCAAGCAAAACTACATCCTTTCCTTTATCTGCAACAGCAATTGCCGCTTTCTGCATGTCATTTAAAGAAGTGATTTTCAAATTACCCAGTACCTTTTCTACCATCATGGTGCAAAGATAAGGGAATTAAGCTAAGAAAGGCTTTCAAAAAGAGGGCCGCACAAACCGGATATTATTCTTTACGTGTTATCACGTTTTTACGGCATGGGGATTGCATTGTTAAAGACTAATGCTACACACATTCATGTAGGGCACTCATCGCAGGATTTGCGGCCCAAACTGTATTAAAAACTATATTTAATGGATAGACATACCTACCAGACCGGAATTATCGGTAACTGTGCATTTCTCGCACATGTAAACAAAAACACGAATATAGACTGGTTATGCTGGCCCAGATTTGACAGCTCATTCATCTTTGGCGGGCTATTGGACAAAGAAAAAGGCGGCGAATATTCCATTCTACCGTCAGGTGAATTTTCTTCTGACCAGTACTATCTTGAAAACACCAATATCCTTTGTACAGAAATCAGCAGTGAAGAAGGCAAATATAAGATTACTGATTTTGCACCAAGATTTTTCCAATACGAGCGCTATTACAAACCATTGATGTTCATTCGTAAGATAGAGCCTATAGAAGGAAACCCACGGGTAAAAGTAACCTGCAGGCCTACTTTTGCTTATGGAGAAGGTTACCAGATCGGTTCAAGGGGAAGTAACCACATCCAGTTTACAGGAAGTGAGCACCATATGCAACTGAGTACAAATATCTCTCTGTCGTACATTGAAGATGAGAAATACTTTGCGTTGAATGACACAAAGTACCTGATCATGACCTACGGTTATAATTTAGATGCCCCAATAGAAAGCACAGCCGAGCGGTTTTTGTTGGAGACAACTAAATACTGGAGAACCTGGATCAAACACTCTACCATTGCGGGTTTCCATCAGGAACTGGTGATCCGTTCTGCGCTGGTACTTAAAATTCACCAGTATGAAGATACCGGAGCTATTATTGCAGCAAGTACTACCAGTCTTCCGGAATCTCCAGGCAGTACGCGTAACTGGGATTATCGCTATTGCTGGATGAGGGATACCTACTATGTGATTACAGCATTGAACCATATTGGCCATTTCGAAGAGATGGAACGGTATTTCAACTATATCACGGACATTTCTTTCAGGGACGACAAACGGTACCAGCCGCTCTTTGGTATTGCAGGCGAACGTGTGCTTACAGAAAGAATACTAACCAACCTTAAAGGATACCTGGGAAATCAGCCAGTAAGAATTGGGAATCAGGCATTTGAACATATTCAAAACGACATCTACGGCCAGGTATTGATCTCGATGCTACCGTTATATTCAGATAACAGGTTTACCTACGGGGAACGTAAAGATTCTACCATCTGGCTGGACTATCTGCTCACAAAAATAGAAAGTACAATAGATGAAAAAGATGCTGGTATCTGGGAATTCCGTAACCAGGCAAATATGCACTGTTACACCAACCTTTTCCAGTGGGCAGGAGCCAAAGCTGCCTTGAAAATGGCAAAAAGAATTGGCAACATCGAATTCCAGGAAAGGGCAACAAGCCTGATTGACCGCGCATCTGCTCATATAGAGGCTTGTTATGATCCTGAACGAAAAGTGTATAACCATGCAGTGGGCAGCGCACATCTTGATGCCAGTACCTTGCAGCTCATACTTATGAATTATCTTGATCCCGATTCGCAGCGTGCGAAAGACCATTTGATAGCTTTAGAGAATGAACTGAAAGCAGAGAATGGTTTATTTTACCGTTACCGTCACACGGATGACTTTGGTAAGCCAAAAACAACATTTTTAATCTGTGCTTTCTGGTATGTAGAAGCGCTGGCTATTGTTGGCAGGGTGGATGACGCTGTTAAAGCTTTTGAATCACTGATTAGCTATGGTAATCACCTGGACTTATTTGCTGAAGACATTGATGAGAACGATGGAAGTCAATGGGGTAACTTTCCACAGGCATACAGCCATGTAGGACTGATGAATGCAGCCCATAGGATAGCTATTAAACTAGACAGGCCCGTTTTCCTTTAGAAAACAGGCCTGTAGGTGATGTATTGTATATATTATCCTAATTTAACTTGCGGTGCAGTTGTCGTAAATGTTTTTAGCAACTCCCGCACTTCCATAAAATTCCTGAGATAATACCGGGCAGCAGAAATATTGCTGCCTACTTTAATGGTATAAGCCGACGAAGGCAATGCCTTGAAGATATCTTCATCCGTATGATCGTCGCCAAGTGCAATAACGAAATCAGGATCGTTTCCATACAGCCAGTTTAATGTGGCTTTTCCTTTATTTACTTCGATATTTTTGAACTCGATCACTTTATTCCCCGGCATCATTTGCAGCCCTTTATCCGCCACAGTTGCTCTCAGGTGGTTGATAATCTCATTAGCCCTCAACTCTCCTAGTCCCTCCTCCACCTTACGGTAATGCCATACAAGAGAATAACTTTTATCTTCAATAAATGATCCGGGTGTTCTATCCGTATAGGTATCCAATACGGTTTTAACTTCCTGTTTCCATTTATCTGTTAACAGCGGTAACGACTTCCAGCTTTCGTTGTAATGTTTCTGCCATGCACCGTGTTCTGCAATCAGGTCAAGGCGCATATGTCCAAACCATTCCTCCAGGGTCTGGTTCCTTCTTCCACTCACAATTACAACCCGGTTGGACGGATCTGCAGATAGTTGTTCAAGAATATCATATAACTCTTTATCGGGAGAAGCTTTGTCAATGTTTCCGTTAAAACCCACCAGCGTTCCATCATAGTCAAGAAAAATAAACCTGTCCACTGCAGCTGTATAATCTTGTGCTATCTGTTCCCGCACCACTCTAACTGCATATTTTGTTAATAACGATTCCTGCAGTTGTTTTACTTCTTCCAGCTTATCCATAAAGTTTTTTACCCAAAGGTGTATATCAAATTTTTTAACGATGCCTTTCATTACAGACATTCGTGTTTTCTGTTCTTCGTCAGACATATTTATAGCCTGTACAATTGCACGCATTACCTCGCCAATGTTGTTGGGATTTACAATAAGCGCATCATTCAGCTCTTTTGAAGCTCCTGCCATTTCACTTAAAATCAGTACCCCGGTATTGTCTTCCCTACTTGCAACATATTCCTTACTGACAAGGTTCATGCCATCTCTCATCGGTGTAACCAGACAGACATCAGCCGTTGCGTACAAGGCAGAAAGAAACTCAATTGGAAAAGACCGATAGAAATAATGTACTGGTAACCAGTTCAATGTTCTGTAGCTTGCATTGATGTTTCCCACCAGCTGATCAATCTGATCGCGCAACTCTTTGTATTGCGGCACCGTATCCCTGGAAGGAACCACAATCATGTACAATGATAGTCTGTCCACATACTCAGGATGTTCTTTTAATAGCAATTCATAAGCCTGCAGACGCTGAAGGATACCTTTACTGTAATCCAGCCGGTCTATGGTAAGAATAACCTTACGGTCTTCCATAGTTTCCCGCAAAGAGCTGATATGCGCAACCACCTCAGGCTCTGTCAACAGTTGTCCAAATTTATCAGCATCTATGCCCATAGGAAAGGATTCAACAACAATCTGCCTGTCTTTTGTAGTGATCACATTATCTGAAATCTTGGCACCTGATAATCGGGAAGCGGCACTTAAAAAATGCCTGACATCATCAAAAGTATGGAAGCCCAGCAAATCGGCCCCAAACATACCATCCACCAACTCTGCCCTCCAGGGTATGAGCCTGAAAATTTCATATGATGGAAAAGGTATGTGCTGAAAAAATCCGATAATGACATGTGCCTGTGCCTGCCTGATTAAAGCCGGCAACAATAGCAGCTGATAATCATGAACCCAAACTGTATCGCCCTCATTAAGATGGTCTATTACGACCTCGCTAAACTTATGATTAACGGTCTGATAAAAATCCCAGTATGTTTGCTCGAAGTTGGCATAGGTAACCATGTAGTGGAACACCGGCCATAAAACTTCATTTGAAAAACCCTCATAGTAAAGATTGATTTCTTCGGGGGTTAAGAACACGGGTATTAGATTTAATTCAGCAAGTTTTTCAGTTACTTCCTGTTGCCTTTCTTCCGGGACATCGATTCCCGGCCAGCCAATCCATATATTATCTCCTTTTTTGTATACCGATCCAAGACCTGTAGCCAGGCCTCCCTCACTTGGACTCAGAAGATATTCCCCATTTTGTTCTACTATTTTGACGGGTAAGCGGTTCGAAACTATTATTGTTTTGTTTACCATATTACACAATAACTACCCCTCAAGCATGAATTTTGTTTCAATTTTCTGAGTTTGACGAAAAGAAAAGACATTCCCCGGACAAAACAAAATCTAAATTTTGTTGACAACCGCCTGATTGTTAGCAAATAAAGTACATATATTTAATGTATATTTAACATAAATCCACTTATTTTTAGAAAACCTGTATACGGGTTGTTACCTAACACCAATAACGTATGACCTGGAAGAAATTTAATGGTGAAGTGATCCACGCACCAATTTTAGAAGAAGTAGAAAAAGCTATTCTCAGAGAAACTGAAAACGGCTACAGGCTTAAGGTCTGCATTGGCACAGACTCGCAGGTAAAGGGCTCCTTTACCGATTTTGCCACGGTAATTGTCTTGCTTCGGGAACAACATGGAGGCTTTATGTTTATTCATCAGGAAAAGAGCCAGCAAAAGATGACGATTAAGGAACGTATGCTGATTGAGGTGCAGAAATCTATCGAAACTGCTTACGCGGTTTGCGACCTGCTGGATCTTTACGATGTGGATCTTGAGGTGCACGCAGACATCAACACCAATCCTATGTTTAAGTCTAACAAAGCACTAAACGAAGCCATGGGGTACATTCT
>Ga0247816_10000365_pt1 | contig 26466 bp, 19 predicted proteins | sample UWRJL209509C1_FD_179930 | JGI IMG/M metagenome (GOLD analysis project Ga0247816, IMG submission 179930) | Plant litter microbial communities from Arlington Agricultural Research Station in Wisconsin, United States - UWRJ-L209-509C-1 | ecosystem: Environmental > Terrestrial > Plant litter >...
CATTTTTGTGCCATCTGCTAAAGCGCTCATGCTGGAAGGCCTGATGAAGATGGGCTTTATGGCACCCGAAACATCAGCAGTAAATGATAGTAACAATACCCCTCGTGATCTTTCTGGTATCAGGTTCACAGACGGAAAAGGAAATACGGTGGACCTGGGGAATTTAAAAGGCAAAGTAGTGTTTCTAAATTTCTGGGCTACCTGGTGCCCTCCTTGTATTGCAGAGATGCCGGCGATCAACAAGCTGCACGAAAAATTTAAAAACGATGAATCAGTCGTTTTTATCCTGGTTGATGCAGACGGGGATTTAAAAAAATCGCAGGTGTTTATGGATAGAAAAAAATTTGGATTGCCAGTCTATGCCGTTGCGAGTGAAATTCCGGAACAACTTTTTAAAGGATCTTTACCTACTACATTGGTTTTTGATAAAAGCGGGCGCGTTGCCTATAACGAGATTGGTGCGGCAGATTATTCGAACCAGAAATTTGTAGCTTTTATTGACAAGCTGAAAACTACGAAATAGTATCTTTGGGGCTTTAGCCCATATCGGCCATATAAGAAGAAAATTATGCAAGAACCATTTGACATTACAATCGGAAATATTGACTATGCAGTATTTCCCGAAGGAAATGATACCTACGTCATTTTTAAAGAAGGTAAAGAATACCTGCAAATTCAGAAAGATACAGATTCGCAATGGCTTAAGCTAGACCCAGAAACGGCTTTACCCCTGTTTGGAGAGGATGAAGAGGTAAATGCCATTGGGCGGGAAATTGTTGCCTACGTTCCTGAAGAGGAAGAAGAGAATGCTGAAGAAGAAGAGGACGACGATCTCCTTTCTTAACCCGCCCAGTTATCCCTGTCAAGGCTGCGGTAATGGATCGCTTCTGCCAGATGTGCAGTTCCAATCCTGCTCTGGCCCTCCAGATCTGCAATTGTGCGTGAAACTTTAAGGATCCTGTCGTAAGCACGGGCAGATAAACTTAGCTTTTCCATTGCCTTTTTAATCAATGCCCGGCCTTCGTCGCTGATATCGCATATTTTCCTCACCATATTCGGGCTCATTTGTGCGTTGTAGTGCAGTTGGGGGTATGCGGCAAAACGTTCATCCTGTATAGCCCTGGCGGCAATTACCCTTTCCCTGATTACCGCACTTCTTTCTGCAGGTTTCAGTGATGACAATGCGTTAAAATCTACTGGAACCACTTCTACGTGCAGATCTATCCTGTCCAGCAAGGGGCCTGAGATCTTACTCAGGTATTTTTGGACCAGACCAGGCGCACAACTGCATTCTTTTTCAGGGTGATTGTAAAAGCCGCAGGGGCAGGGGTTCATGGCGGCAACCAGCATGAAGCTTGAAGGGTACTCAACACTCAGGCGTGATCGTGATATAGTTACTTTGCGGTCTTCCAGGGGCTGACGCATTACCTCAAGCACACTTCTTTTAAATTCGGGCAGCTCATCCAGAAACAGGACCCCGTTATGCGCCAGCGAAATTTCTCCCGGTTGTGGGTTCATACCGCCTCCAACCAGCGCTACATCAGAAATACTGTGATGAGGACTGCGGTATGGGCGCTCTGTGATCAATGCGTCCGCTACGTATAAACGGCCTGCCACTGAATGGATTTTGGTAGTCTCCAGTGCTTCGTCCAGGTTTAGTGGCGGCAGTATAGTTGGCAGTCGCTTGGCCAGCATTGTTTTTCCTGCACCTGGAGGACCAATGAGGATGAGGTTGTGTCCTCCTGCGGCGGCAATCTCCAGCGCCCGCTTGATGGTCTCCTGTCCTTTTACGTCAGAAAAATCCTGCTCGTAAAGGTTCACCCGGCTGTTGAATTGTTCCCTGATATCAACTACTACAGGTTGAAAGCTTTCTTTTTCATTGAAAAAGGCAATCAGTCCTTCCAGGTTTTTCATTCCGTATACCAACAGATCTTCTACTATTGCTGCTTCCCTGGCATTGGCTTCAGGCAAAATGAACCCTTTAAATCCAGAAGACCTTGCCCTGATGGCCATAGGCAACGCACCCTTTACAGGCTGTAATCCCCCGTCCAGTGACAGTTCTGCCGCCATAACGTACTGATCTGTCATATTGGGTGGAATTTGGCCTGAAGCGGCCAATATGCCAATAGCAATGGGGAGGTCGTACGCCGTCCCTTCCTTTTTGATGTCCGCAGGCGAAAGATTAACAACAATTTTCTGTCTGGGCATCCTAAGACCTGACGACTGTATAGCACTTTCAATTCTTCTCAGGCTTTCCTTAACAGCATTATCTGGTAAGCCAACAATGTGGTATTTGTTTCCGCTGCCAATGCTGACTTCAATAGTTATTGTTATTGCGTCAACGCCTAGCACAGCGCTCCCGTAGGTTTTAATCAGCATTCTGTTTCAATATTTGAATGCAAATTTAATTCAAAATTAATTAATTGTAAAATTTAAATAGAACGCATAAAAAATCCCGGCCTTATGGGCCAGGATCTATACTTCTTGCGTTTAACGGAATTACATTCTGCCTTGTGGCATTTTAGGCATACCGCGCATCATTTTAGCCGCAGCTGCTGGGTTAGAGAATTGTTTCATCACCTTACGCATATCCTCAAACTGTTTGATCAGTTTAGTTACCTCTTCAATTTTATTACCCGATCCTTTAGCAATCCGCAGGCGTCTGCTTTGCTGGATGCTGTCAGGGTTTTCGCGCTCATATTTAGTCATCGATTGAATAATTGCTTCAACGTTTTTGAAAGCATCATCTTCAATCTCTACATTTTTCATCATTTTGCTTACTCCCGGAATCATTCCCATCAGGTCTTTCATGTTTCCCATTTTCTTGATCTGCTGAATCTGGTTGTAGAAATCGTTGAAGTCGAATTTGTTCTTGCGGATTTTCTTTTGAAGTTCTGCTGCTTCTTTTTCGTCAAACTGCTCCTGGGCACGTTCGACCAGTGAAACCACATCACCCATTCCAAGAATACGTGAAGCCATCCTGTCCGGATAGAAAACGTCAAGGGCTTCCATTTTCTCACCTGTACCTACAAACTTAATCGGTTTGTTCACTACAGACTTAATTGAGAGGGCGGCACCACCGCGGGTATCACCATCCAGTTTGGTCAGTACCACACCGGTAAAGTCAAGCCTGTCATTAAATGCTTTTGCTGTATTAACCGCATCCTGTCCGGTCATGGCATCAACTACGAACAGGATTTCATGCGGTTTAGTATGTAGTTTAACATCCGCGATTTCATTCATCATCTGCTCATCAATGGCCAAACGGCCGGCAGTATCAATGATAATCACATTGTTATTATCTTTCTTTCCCTGTGCAATACCTTCGAGTGCAATTGCTACAGGATCTTTAGAATCTTTATTGGCATAAACCGGTACACCAACCTGCTGTCCCAAGATCTGCAATTGGTCTACAGCCGCGGGGCGGTACACGTCACCCGCAACCAATAGTGGTTTTTTGCCTTTACTTTTCAGGTAATTTGCCAGTTTTCCAGAGAAGGTAGTTTTACCCGCACCGTTAAGTCCGGCAATCAATATAATTGTAGGATTTGTTTTCAGGTCTAATTCCGTCACCTCACCGCCCATTAAAGCAGTAAGTTCGTCGTTCATTACCTTCGTCAGCAATTGCCCCGGAGAAACAGCCGTAAGCACGTTAAGGCCCAAAGCTTTTTCCTTTACATCATCTGTAAAAGTTTTGGCAGTCTTATAATTTACGTCGGCATCCAGTAAAGCTTTACGAATTTCCTTCATGGTTTCGGCCACGTTGATTTCTGAAATGCTTCCTTGTCCCTTTAGAACTTTAAACGCACGGTCTAGTTTATCCTGTAAATTCTCAAACATTATTTTATCAATTGATAGTCAATTACTTATTGTGTAGTGGTAGTTGTATGCAAAGTTGCAAACATTTTCAGTAAGAATCAAACATTAAAATCTGATGATTTCCCCCGCTACCTAGGGAATACGAAACCAAATCCCATGGCCAGCACCTGGCTACCCTGAATTTTTGAGGTAACGTTCCTGTCATATAGCCCAACGCCGGTAACAGACACGTTGATCAGCCGGTTAACTTTTGCAGTAACGGTTACGTCTAAACGGTGAGAGGTATAGTTAATCTCATTGTAAGGCATGAAAAGATTGTACCTCAGTTTCAGGTTTACGTTAGACATAATGTCTTTGTCCAGATTGGCCGTTAACTGAAATGCCGCCTCATTCTTGAAGGTATCGCCAACAGGCACGCCATAGTTATCAATAACTACCGCGTTTGGGTCCCTGTCCAGGGCTGCAGCGGTGATGTCATCATTGTCAAGCACAAACGTTTGTTTTGCAGTTCCCAAACCAATCCTGGTAGAAAAATACTTTACTGGTTTATACTCCAGACCGACAGATTCTGTCAGATACCCTGGCGACATAAATCTGGAAATAAGCGTTGCCCTTTCGTTTCCCAGCGCATCGGTATCATAAGAGAAACCATTGTCAAACTGAGATTCAAAAGTTAATGCCCCGTAGAAATACCAGGTTCTAGACAATTGAAAGGCTACTTTATTATCCCAGAAGATCCTGTCCTGGCTTTTCTTTTGTAACTGGTCTTTGTTTTTTATTTTTCCGTACTGCAGGTTCACCTCGCTTGAATAGCTGTAGTTTTCCTTTACATAATCAGCTTTGTAGTTCACCAGTCCACCAACAGCCAGGGAGTTAACTCCACCACCCGTCCAGTTGTTACTGAATGATGCCTGGTTGATATTGATACCAATAGATGTTGTTGTTCTCCAGTAATTCACCTTTGAACTGATTACTACGGGGTTGATTTCAACAGGTTTAAATATAATATTTCCTCTTAAAGAGGGAAGTGGGCTTTTTTTGAGTTTAAGGTCAAAATCCCTGATATTGATTGGAATTGAATCTACATCCTGTGCAACAGCTTGCGCTGAAACAGCAAATAGGAGAATTAAACATGCGTATATACCTCTCATTGATACAAAGAAAAGAAAAATGTTCTTATTGAACTGTAAAATGATTAAAAATATTAATGCTAAATGGTTTATATATTAAAAAACCGTCCTTATAAAAATCGTAACCAGGAATACGGGCGCCTCTTTTTTAAATAATTGATATCTCGATCATTGGTATAAGCTTCCCTTTCAAAACAAATATTAAAATATGCGCGGCTATGGTCTTTAAACCTGATCAGATTGATCAAATAGTTGATCAGGTACAGCACATAAAACGGCAGGATCAACAATTCCAGTTGCTGATGAAAATGAATTTTTTCATGATTGATCAGTAATGGTTCGTTTTTAAGCTCCGCGCGTTTGAATAACATAAAAGGAAACAGCGCCATCGCCGTTGCAGGCAGTCTTTTGCAAGTGATGGCCCAATACCTCATAGTTTATCAATCTTGATTTGTGGAAGTGGTTTCAGCCGCAATGCTTTCGGATTGCGTTTATAAGAAGCGTAATTGTTCCTTAAAAATACAATAAAGGCATAATCAGATGCAGCGAGTACAAAATCGTAACTTGGACGGTACTGTTGCATGTAATCCGTAAGCTCAAAATCTTTTATTCTCAAAGCCCTTCCCACAAACCCTGCATTGTACCGGTAGTCAATAATTTGCTCGCGGTAATCACGCTCCAGGATCTCTTGTAAGTGCCTTGCGTTACGCCCTTTTCTGCTCAATAGGTTATAGATCGCATCAATGCCCAATCCTACCCCCCGCGAACCTAAATTGAGCAGGTCTTTAGAACTTCCCCTATCCGTTGCATATTTATAATCCCTCAATGTCTGGTCGTATTTTTGTCTGGGCGTAATAGAGCTTCCAATAATAGCAACCTCTCTTAGCTGAACGGCCAGGGGTTTAAGCTGAAAATAAATTGTATTGTTTCCCTTGTATACCACTGTGTCAAATCCGTATCCCTGAAGGGCAGCAAAGAGTGTATCGCCCACAGATGCCTGAGTGGTAAATTCCCCTTTGTTGTTATTGTAGAGGCCGTCATCCGTTCGCGAGTTAAAGATATATACTTTCGCCAGACGCTGCTTGGAGTCTTTGTCGATCACAAAACCCTGCACAGGCTTGGTTTGCGCCGCCGCCAGTCCTCCAAAAAGAGTGGAAATGAATAATAATAGTATTAACAGTTTCATTGACCGGCAAAATTACGAATAGGCAGAGCTAATTCCGGGAGATTAACATTATTTAACTACAATCAGTTTCTGGCCAATCTTAATTCCTTCGTCACTCATGCTATTCAGCGTTTTGAGTTCATCCACCGTCAGGTTATAACGTTTTGCAATGTTATACAGCGTATCGCCTTTCTGAACCGTGTAATTAGGTTCAGTTGTATTGATGATTTGTTTGGATGGTGGTGTCTCTACCGGTGTAAACTTTTTAACTTCTTTTGGAATATTGGCATTGATTTCCGTGAACACACGGTCCTCACGTTTAATTTTATCAGGTTCCGATTCCGGCTGGTCATACTGATGCAGCTGGTATTTTTCTATCGTGTTGATCAGCATATCCGGATATCGTGGGTTTGTAGCATATCCAGCCTGTTTCAGTCCCTTAGCCCAGTTCACGTAATCGTTTTTGTCCAATTCAAATAAGGCACTGTACCGTTTCCTTTTCAGAAACTCCGAATGGTCCTTGTAAGACTCCCTGGCATCTTTATACACCCTAAAGCAGTCGTTGTTCTGGTCGTCATTTTTGTAATAGGCCTTACCTTTCCATTCAGAAGTACATTTGATCCCGAAATGGTTATTTGCGTATTTCGCCAAACTGCTGTTACCACTGCCCGATTCAATAATTCCCTGTGCCAGGGTAATACTTGCGGGAATTCCATAGGTATTCATTTCCTCTACGGCAACGCCCTTAAACGCATCTATATAACTTAGGGTGGTAAAGTCTGTAAAGTTTGGATTTGCCTTATTTGCGGCATTTTCAATCTTCTTGTTGTTCTTATGGTATTTCCGTGAGGAACAGGAAGCGAGAAAAATAATCCCTATGGCCAGTAGCAAAAGTAATTTCTTCATTAAAATCTGATTTTCTGCCCGGGTTGCAGCGCTGATTTTTTCAAACCATTTTTACGCATTAGTACCTTTGCAGTGGTTCCACGTGATTCCGCGAGCCTGTTGAGGTTATCGCCTTTTTTTACTGTATATGTTTTCACTGCAGCACGGTGACGCTTATATGTTGCAGTGCGGTGATGTTTCTTTTTTAAGGCAACGGGAATTACTTTTACCGGTTCAACATAATCAGCAGGGCGATCGTCATACTGGTAAAGTTCGTATTTGTCAATGATGGCAATCACCTGTTTTGCCCAGGTCCTGCTGCTTGCATATCCTCCCCGCTGAATTCCCTTTGCCCAACTGCTGTAATCGTACTGGTCGCATCTGTCAAAAAGCTTACTAAAGGTAGAACTGTTCTGCAATACTTCCACAAAATTATCATAAGATTCATCTGCGGTTTCATAATCACGGTAAGATGAATTGATTTCAGTATTGGTATTAGATCCTTTAATACCGAAATGGTTGTTGAGGTGACGGGCTACCTTACTTTTGCCGGCGGCCGATTCATGGATAGCAACTGCCAGTATTACACTTGCTGGTACATCATATTCTCTCATGAGTTCCTGCGCATGGTCAGTGTGTTCTTCAACGTAGTCCTGGATAGTCTGGCTTTGGGCAGTTGAGCCCAGTAAAATAATGCCCAGCCAAGTAAGCAATAGGTTTTTTAAATTCATTTTTTATTTTTTTCTTACGATGAAGAGGCCATCCCGTACGGGCAGGATTAGTTTTTCTGTCCGCTGGTCTGCTGCTACTTTATCATTAAATGTACTGATATTTCTGGTGTCCTTGTCTTGCTGGTTCGTCAGTACTTTTCCGCTCCATAAGACATTATCAACAATGATTAGCCCACCTGGTCTTACCCGGTCAAAGATAAGATCATAATAGGTACCATTATTTTTTTTATCCGCATCGATAAAAACAAGGTCAAATACCTCATCCAGATCGTTTACGGTCCGGGTGGCATCACCCAGTATATATTTTATTTTTGAATTATAGGGCGATTCCGCAAAATAACCGCGGACCCTGTCTTCCAGTTCTTCATTGATATCAAGTGTGTAAAGGAGCCCGTCATCCGCAAGGCCTTCGGCCAGGCACAAAGTTGCGTATCCGGTAAAAGTACCTATTTCAAGAATCCTTTTTGGGGTAATCAATTTACTTAACATGCTCAGCACCCTGCCCTGGTAATGGCCCGAGAGCATCCTTGGCATCAGCACTTTGAGATGGGTTTCCCTGTCAATCCGCTGCAGCAACTCATTTTCAGGTTCGCAGAATTTCAGGAGTAAGTCTTGTAAGTCTTCTTTAATCAGGCTCATTTAATTCTCTATAAACGGTGTTCTTCCATGAAATATTGTAAAATGATTGTCGCGGCTATCGTATCTACTCTTTCCTTATTCCTTCTGTCCAGTTTTTTAAGCCCGCTTTGCATGATCGTTTCATGGGCTAGTTTTGACGTAAAACGTTCATCTATCCAGTGCTGGGGGATTTGTGGAAAGCTCTTTCTAAGTAGGGTAGAAAAGCCTTTAACATGCTGTGCAGATTCAGAGGGGCTCCCATCCATCTGTTTCGGATTCCCAATTACAAAAGCCTCAACCTCCTCTGTAAGCAGGTATTTTTTCAGGTATTCAATAATATCTTTCGGGTGTATCGTATCAAGTCCTGTAGCAATAATTTGCAGAGGGTCGGTAACGGCAATACCGATACGCTTGGTACCATAATCAAATGCGATAATACGGGGCATAGCTGCAAAGATTGTTATAAATTTACTATTTTGCACCAAATGCAGTTCAAAGAGATCGTAGGACAAGAGGAGATTAAGCGTCAGCTGATTCAGACAGTTGCTGAAAACAGGGTGAGTCATGCCCAGTTGTTTCTGTCTGCCGAAGGAACCGGTTCGTTGCCTTTGGCTATTGCCTACGCGCAGTATATCAATTGCTTAGATAAAAGTAATGAGGATAGCTGTGGCATCTGTTCATCCTGCCGGAAGTACGAAAGGTACATCCATCCCGACCTTCATTTTTCTTATCCTTTCTTTGCTTCAAAAGATGTTAAAATTGCAGTCGATGTTCTTGAAGAATGGAGAACGATGTTGCTTGCAGATCCATATGTAGATTTGGATATCTGGCGGGCGCAGTTACATGCTGATAACAAACAGGCCAATATTAACATCGCCGAGTGCCATGATATCATAAAAAAATTAAGCTACAAGGCGTTTGAGGCCGAAACCAAGGTGCTGATCATGTGGTTGCCTGAGTATCTCGAAAAAGAAGGGAACTCTTTATTGAAAATTATTGAAGAACCGCCTGCCAATACACTTTTCCTGCTGGTAGCTAATAACCAGGAGCATATTTTATCTACCTTATTGTCAAGGACCCAGATTGTCAAAATCCCTAAACTTTCTGGCGAGGTAATAGAAGATTACCTGATGGCGAAACATCATTTGTCTGACGAGCAGGCCGCAGCCTACAGTTTTTTGGCAGATGGGAATTTAATCGAAGCCAAATCCATGGCCGCACAGTCGCATAACGACAATGCAGAGATTTTTGCAGAATGGCTAAGGATGGGTTATGGCAATAAAGTGCCCGACCTGGTCACATTTGTAGATCAGGCCGCAACCTGGGGCAGGGAAAATCAAAAGAATTTTTTAAAATACGGGATCAGCTTTTTAAGGGATTGCAGTCTAATTCTGAGTGGGGCAGACAGCCTGGTAAAACTGCCTTTACGTACGCTTGAAACTGCAAGGAAGCTGAGTAAGCATGTGCTTGATCTCAATATGGCTGCCGCCATAATTACAGAACTGGAGCAGGCGCATTACCATATCGAACGTAACGCAAATCCGAAAATCTTATTTTTAGATGTATCTTTACAATTGGTAAAAATCATTAAGTTTAAAACGCTCCCGAAAGGGACTCAATATATATATAATTAATTATGGGATGTGGAAGTTGTTCTACGGGGTCCAGCGGTGGCTGTGCTCCCTCAGGCTGCAAAAGTAACGGTTCGTGCGCTACTGGAGGCTGCCAGAAAATGGAAGTTTACGATTGGCTGTCTAATTTGGACATGCCCTCAAATTATAAACCTTTTCAGGTTATAGAAGTTAAATTTAAAGGTGCCAGGAAAGAATTTTATCTGAATAATGACAATATCTACCTGGAGATCGGGGAACTGATCGCTGTAGAAGGTTCTACCGGAGGCTATGATATTGGCCACGTTTCCTTAACGGGTGAGTTGGTACGGACGCAAATGAAGCGTCGTAAAACACCAATTGACCAGGTTACACGTAAGGTTTACCGTAAAGCCACGGAAGCCGATGTGGAAAAATGGAAGCTGGCCAAGGACCTTGAATGGGAAACCATGCATAAGGCACGTACGCTTGCACTTGACCTGCGTTTGTCAATGAAAATCAGTGATGTTGATTACCAGGGAGATAAAACCAAGGCTACATTTTTCTATACTGCTGAAGGCAGGGTAGATTTCAGGGAACTGATTAAAAAAATGGCCGAAACTTTCAGGATCAGGATTGAAATGCGCCAGATCGGTATGCGTCAGGAAGCCGGAAGACTTGGCGGAATTGGCTCATGCGGACGCGAATTGTGCTGTTCTACCTGGTTAACAAACTTCAAAACAGTATCTACTGCTGCGGCCAGGTATCAAAATCTTTCGCTCAATACATTGAAATTAGCAGGACAGTGCGGTAAACTCAAATGCTGCCTGAACTACGAATTGGATACCTATCTTGATGCTTTAAAAGATATTCCAGACCGTGTAGAGAACCTTCAGACTGAAGTGGGAACTGCCAGGCACCAGAAAACTGATATTTTCAAGAAGCTAATGTGGTTCAGTTATCCTAACCAGGAAGACTGGATCCCTTTAAAAGTTGACCGTGTGAAAGAGATCATGGCAATGAATAAAAAGGGACAAAAGCCTAGCAATTTAAAAGATGAGGCTGTAGAACTGGCAACAACAGTCATTGTTGAAAAAGCACATGATTATGAAAATGTTGTAGGTCAGGACAGTTTGACACGTCTTGATGATAAACCAAGGAACAAGAATAACCGCAATAGCGGCAATAACAGCAACAGGAACAATAGGGATAGGCCAACAGGAGGTAACAGACCTGAACGTACTGAACGTCCTGTAAAATCAGGACAGCCGGCAGCAAAAGCGCCCCAGTCCCCGAAACCAGTGCAGTCTTCAAGACCAGCTCCGTCTGCTCCAAAGGCACCGCAGCAAAATCAGAAGCCAAACGAAAACAGAAGAGGGCCGGAGGTTAGAAAGGCACCTGAAGCGGTTAAAACGGAAGAGGGTGGCGAGGTAAAAGCACCGTCCGCTAGCCGCAATAACAGGAGCAGGAATAACCGCAGACGTAACAAACCCTCGGATAAACCAAAAAATGAAGAAAATTAATCTATTTGTATGGATTGCATCCAGCATTCTGATCACCGGAATTGCTGGATGCACTACGAATAATGTTATTGATACCAATGTAGAACTGTCACAGCGTAACTGGAGTTACGTAGATAAGGTGAAGGCTATAGTAGAGATTAAAGAGCCTGCTAAAGCCTACGCCTTAAAATTTAAGTTGAGGCACACTGCAGATTACCGGTATTCAAATATTTTTGTCCTCATGCACTTGAGTGGGCCAGGATTAACCAAAGTAACCCGCCGGTATGAATACAGGCTGGCCGAATCTGATGGTCAGTGGCTGGGCAAGGGTTCTGGTAACTTATATACTTATGTGCTGCCATTGTTATCAAACTATCATTTCCCTCAAGCCGGTAAGTATACGATAGAAATAGAACAGAATATGCGTGATAATCCACTTAAAGAAGTGAGTGATGCAGGCGTTATGGTTACCACCCTCAATTAACTACAGGGCAGGCAGTAATTGTTCCAATGCCATACCCCTTGACCCTTTAAGTAATACCAGACTATCTTTAACCAGGTTGTTTTCCAGCCAGTCCATTGCCTCTTTCGGCGTACTAAAAAACAATGCATTATGGCTTTCTTTCAGCGCATAAAAATATTTACCTATTAATATCAGGGTTTTGAAACCTGCCAATTCTGCTTGTGTGGCAATTTTTTCATGCTGTTCTGCTGCTTCCTGCCCCAATTCAAACATGTCACCAATGATGGCAACCTTATTTGCGGCTTCCATAGCTGCCAGATTATTCAATGCAGCAGACATACTGCTTGGATTGGCGTTGTAGAAATCGCAAATTACCGTATTGTGTTCGGTTTTCGTGAGCTGCGACCTGTTGTTCTTTGGCGAGTAATTAGCCAGGCCAGTATTAACCTGCTCAGGCGTTAAGCCAAAAAAGGAACCGATGCTGATCGCCGCCAGTATGTTCTCAAAGTTATATGACCCTGTCAGCTGTGTTTTTACCTCATAATGGGCCGATTCCTTTGTCCAGCTTAGTGATAGTACAGGATCCGACTGTAGTAGTTTACCGCTAATAAGAACATCTTCCCCTTCGCCATAACGGATCATTTTATCCAGTCCCGCGGTTTCGCTCATTTCCACAATGAAGGGATTGTCCACGTTGATAAATGCGATGCCGTCCGCCTGTCTTAAATAATCAAATAACTCAGCCTTACCTTTTTTTACCCCTTCAAATCCTCCGAACCCGTCCAGATGGGCCATCCCTATGTTCGTAATCAATCCATGTGTGGGCAGTGCAATTTCACACAAAAACGCAATTTCCTTTTGGTGGTTTGCCCCCATTTCGATCACGGCGATCTCTATTTCATCTTTAATCGAAAGCACAGATAGCGGAACGCCAATATGATTGTTCAGGTTTCCTTTGGTAGCAAATGTTTGGTATTTTTCGGCAAGAACTGCGTTTACCAACTCTTTGGTGGTTGTTTTCCCATTGCTCCCCGTAAGGCCTATTACCGGAATATTTAGCTGCTTCCTATGGTAACGGGCAAGGTTCTGCAGGGCGGTAAGCACGTCATCTACCAGAATGCACTGGTCATTGATCAGATATTCAGGATTATCAATCACTGCAAATGCCGCACCCTGGCTAAGCGCCTTTTCAGCGAAAGTGTTGGCATCAAAATTCTCTCCCTTTAAAGCAAAAAATAAACAGCCTTCGCTGATGTTCCTTGTATCCGTGCAAATGGTGCGGTGGCTAAGATAATGCTGATAGATCAATTTGGTTTGAGGCATGGTTGTGTTTGCTTTTCTACAGGGTAAAATTACACTATGCAGGACAAACTAAAAATATTCTTTACTATTTTGCAGGATAAAGGTCGTGCATAGTGATCAACCCAACATTTGCCTGCGGCATTCACCATGAATTTAAAGGCTTTTAACTATTAACGCCAAGTATAAGCAAATGAACAAATTCCTGCTATCGCTTTTTTTCCTACTGATTGGATTTACCGGACTGCAGGCGCAGCTTAAATCCCCTGATGAGTTTTTGGGTTATCCCCTTGGTAGCAGGTTTACGCCACACTATCAGATTATAGCCTATTTTAAGTATCTGGCGGCAACAAGTCAGGATGTAAAAGTGGTCAACTATGGAAAAACCTATGAAAACAGGGATCTGTTAGTGGCGGTAATTTCATCACCTGATAATATGAGGAACCTGGAGCAGATTCGGACAAACAATTTGAAACTGAGCAGGGCCGAAGCTGGGGCTAAATCAGAAATGCAGCCAGCGGTACTTTGGCTGAGTTATAATGTTCACGGAAATGAGGCCAGTTCATCGGAAACTGCAATGAAATTATTGTATACACTGGCGGAGGGTAGTTACGGGCATATCAAGGAATGGCTAAAAAATACAGTAGTGATCATTGATCCATGTCTAAATCCTGATGGGCGTGAGCGTTTTGTCACATTCTATACATCCGTCGCCGGCACCAAGCCAGATTCTAATCCCGCTGCCAGAGAGCACAATGAACCGTGGCCCGGCGGGCGGACCAACCATTACTATTTTGATCTTAACCGCGATTGGGCCTGGCAAACCCAAATTGAAACGCAGCAACGTCTTGTTTTGTATCAGCAATGGATGCCGGAAGTGCATGTAGACTTCCATGAGCAAAATTACAACGATCCTTATTATTTTGCCCCTGCGGCGGAACCTGTCCATCAGGATATTACTCCTTTTCAGCGTCAATTCCAGGTTACTGCAGGTAAGAATAATGCTAAATATTTTGATGAGTATGGCTGGCAATACTTTACCAAGGAACGGTTTGATCTTCTTTACCCTTCTTATGGCGATACTTATCCTTTATACAACGGTGCAATTGGGATGACTTATGAACAGGGGGGAATCAATGCGGGTCTTGCAGTTCAAAGGCCTGGTGGGGATACCCTTACATTAAAAGAAAGGATCAATCATCACTTTACTACAGGTTTGGCAACTGTAGAAACCGTGTCTGATAATGCTCCTGTACTGCTTTCGGAGTTCAAAAAGTATTTCCTTCAATCTGTCGAGTCCCCGCCAGGTGCTTATAAAAGTTATGTAGTGCGCGCTGATAATCTCAGTCGCCTAAAAAAGCTCGCAGCAATGCTATCACGGAACCATATCAAGTATGCCTTTGGTGGCGAAAGAACTTTAAATGGGCTTAGTTTTGAAACCAAAAAGCATCAAAGTTTTAAGTTGCAGCGGAATGATCTTGTGATTAACCTTAAACAGCCCGCTGCGGTACTGGCAAACGTGCTTTTTGAACCAGAGACCATTGTAACCGATTCTAATACTTACGATATTACCGCCTGGTCGCTGCCTTACGCGTATGGACTAGGTGCTTTTGCATGCAAGGAGAACCTCAGCGGCGTATTCTCATCAATTGAAGCTCCTGTTGATACAACTACTTTGGCAGAAAAACCCTATGCCTGGATTTTACCCTGGAATTCTTTAGAAGATGCAAAGATCCTGATGGCACTGCAGGCTGCAAATATTAAAGTGCGGATGGCTGAACAGGCTTTTACTACCAATACAGGCGACTACCCTGAAGGTTCACTGCTGATCTACAGAATGGAAAATGAGAGGGTTAACACATCGGTGACGGATCAGGTCCTTTCCATTGCAAAGGCATTTAAGCGGACGTTTTCAAGTATTTCTGATGGATTCGTACAGAAGGGAAGGGATTTTGGCTCATCGGTTTACCCACTATTAACAGTTCCGAAGGTAGCCATGGTGACTGGCACTGAAATATCAGCAGAAAGTATAGGCGAAATCTGGCACTTTTTTGAACAGGAGCTAAACTACCCTATAAATATTATCCCTGAAAACAGTATGGGCGATCTGGAGCTGGCCAGTACTAATGTGCTGATACTTCCCAGCGGTGATTACCTGAAAAAGAATATCGAAAAACTGGAAGGCTGGATCAACAGGGGAGGAAAGGTCATCATTATGCAGGATGCGATTGGCAGCGTAATAGGGATCAAACCTTTCGATATTAAAAAGAAAGAATTTCCTGATCCGGCCGACAAAGAAAACCTGGCCAGGGTTTACCGTGAAAAGGGGCAGGACCTGATTGCCGATGCCATCCCCGGAGCGATATACAAAGTCAACCTGGATAAAAGCCATCCGTTGACGATGGCCTTGGGTGATTACTACTACACTTTGAAGACTGATGATAAAATTTACGAATTATTGGACAAGGGCTGGAATGTTGGTGTTTTGAAACCAAATGCGCTTATGGCTGGTATAGTAGGACGCAATATTCAGAAAAAACTGAGCGAAGGCCTGGTTTTTGGTGTTCAGCCGGTGCAAAGTGGAAATATTGTTTATTTTTCTACGGATATCCTATTCCGTTCTTTCTGGGAAAGTGGGAAACAGCTGTTTTCTAATGCTATATTCTTAGTAAACTAGATTTAATTGACATTTCGGTAAAGTTGTCATGCCTTTTTGCGCGATAAAGTTGTATAGTTTAACCAATGCGCTTCTTTAAGGATAAAAATAACGGCATTTATCTCGTGTTGTTTTGCTTCATACGTTATGTATCTATAATGTTACGTTCAAAATTGTCCGTCGTATTTTTTGATTTCGGTTGTTAAAATGGCTTGCTTTAAGTGTTTGGAAAGGCCTTTTTAGTCCAGGTAGAAAACTGTCAGGGTTGTGGCGCAATCAAGGATCGATACTATTTAATATTTATTTACTAGCGGGAGTATTATTGTTGATTGGTAATAATTTTTTTTAATATATTCGGCCATTATTAACTAACCTAAATTTTCAAATATGAACAAACTTTTACTAAGTGTGTTCGTTCTTTTGTGCCTGGCAGGGAATGCCATAGCCCAAAACCGAACAGTGACTGGTACAGTAACATCACAGGATGACAAACTTCCAATCCCCGGTGTTAGTGTCAAACTAATTGGTGCTCCGGGTGGAGTAGTAACAGGATCAGATGGAAAATATTCAATCAGTATCCCTTCTAATGTTAAAGCATTACAATTTTCTTTTATTGGTTACGTAGAACAGATCGAGCAATTGAAAGCTTCATCTACATTAAACGTGGTGCTTACTACAGATGCTAAAGGACTTGACGAAGTAGTAGTAACAGCAATGGGGCAAACCAGGGAGTCCCGCACTTTAGGGTATGCAAATACAACTGTTAAAAGTGCAGAAATTACTGCTGCAAACAATGTAAATGCCTTAACAGGTGTTCAGGGTAAGGTTGCTGGGGTAAGTATATCTAACTCCGGTGCTGTTGGTGGTTCCACTAAAGTAATCATCCGGGGCGTATCATCATTTACAGGAAATCAGCCATTATATATCGTTGATGGGGTTCCAATTAATGATAATAATGCCACAACGGTAACTGCAACAAGGTCGGTGGATCTGGGAAATCAGGTAAATGATATCAATCCAGATGATATTGAATCAATGAGCATTTTAAAAGGTGCATCGGCTACTGCCTTATATGGTTCGAGAGCTGCACATGGTGTTATCATGATCACCACTAAATCTGGCAAGATGAATCAAAAGCTAAAGGTTACCTACAATGGTGCCATCAATTTTAGCAATGTTCTGATGACCACGCAGACTCAAAATGTATTTGGACAGGGATGGCCAAACTTTGCATTTGAAGAGAATGGCTCATGGGGCCCAAAATTAACCAATGCCGTTCAGGATTGGGGAACTGAAGTTGACGGCGTACGTCAGCAGAAACCCTATTCTTATGTAGAAGATAATGTTCGTAATTTTTACGAAACAGGAATTGATTATACTAATCAGCTGTCCATTTCAGGTGGTAGTGAACACAGTTCATATATCTTTTCTTATGGAAACGTAGGTCAGCGAGGAGTTACCCCAGGAAACATTGATCGTTATACAAGGAACAATTTTTCATTCAGGGGAAATTCAACCTATGGCAAATTTTCAAGTAGCTACAGCTTAAACTATGTACGGAAAGACGGAGACCTGATCTATAGTGGTCAGGGAAGTGCTGATGGTGGTAAAACACTATTTCAGGAACTGATCCAAACTCCAGTAGATATTAACCTTCAGTCATTGAAGGATTACAACAACAAATACAATAACTACGACAACTTCTATACCTTGTATGCTTCAAATCCATACAAAGTTATTTTGGATAATGGTGCTACACTTCAAGACGACCGCGTTTACGGTAAAGTTGACCTTTCTTATGAAATCGCTAAAGGCTTAAAAGCTGTTGGACGTTTAGGGGGTGATTTTTCAAGTACTACAGTATTGGATAAAGGTGCCGTTGTAAGTTACACGCCAGGGTCTTTTTCTGCATTGAATGGTAAGGCTCCGGTAACGGGCCGTTATGGTGAGAACTATAGAAAAAACAACCAGATTGATGCAACCTTCCTGTTGCAGGGTGATTACAAATTAACAGAAGATATTACTTTGAATGCAACTGCAGGTGGAAACTACAATCAACGTGGTTATACTTCGCTGGATGCTTATGTTGCAGGCTTAAATGTTCCGGGCTGGTACAGTTTGCTGAACACAAGTGGTACTCCAATTAATACTTCTGAAAATGTAAGAAGAAGGTTATTTGGTGCTTTTGGAGCTTTTGATTTCGGTTACAAAGACTTCTTATTTGTTAATGTTGCACTGAGAAATGACTGGTCATCTACTTTACCTGTCAATGGTAACAGCTTTTTTTATTCTGGTGTCAACGGTGCATTAGTACTAACAAATTTATTTAAAGAATTAGCTTCGGAAAAGGTGAACCTATTAAAGGTTCGTGCAGCTTATGGTAAAACTGGTAACGATGCAAGTCCTTATCTTACTAACAATTCTTATCAGAATACATCCGCCCCTTTGAGTTCAGGATCAGTAATTCTTCCTTTGAATGGTATCTCAGGTTTACAACATAACAAGACCTTAGGTAACCAAACTTTGCGTCCAGAAATGACAACTGAGTTGGAGTTGGGATTAGAAACACGCTTTTTCTCGAATCGTATTGGATTAGATCTGTCTTTCTATAACAGGAAAACAAAAGATCAGATTATCAGTGCGCTCCTATCTCCTGAAACAGGATATACCAGACGCACTATTAATGTTGGAAATATTCAGAATAAAGGTATAGAGGCGGCTTTGACGCTGGTACCTGTAAAATCTAAAAATTTCGAATGGAATATGGGTGTTAACTTTACTAAAAACGTAAGTAAAGTGCTGGCCTTATTTGACAATGTTAAGGAATTCAATATTTACTCAGCTTATTCAGTAGATTATGTTGCTGAGGTTGGAAAACCATTAGGTACTTATAAAGTTCCTCAAGTTGAAAAAGTTAAATCTGGACCAGATGCTGGAAAAACTATTGTGTTAGCTAATGGATTACCTAAAATTGATGCAAATTCTAAAAAAGAAGTTGGTAACTCTGCTCCTGATTTCGAAATGGGCTTCTCTAACAGGTTTACCTATAAAAGCTTCTCATTATCGACATTGCTTGATTGGAGAAAGGGTGGAAGCTTTTACTCGTATACTGCAAGCTTGAACTATTTTGTGGGTAATGCAACAAATACTACATTCAACGAGCGCCAGCCATTTATGGTTCCTAATTCTGTAAAAGAGGTAGGCCTGGTGAATGGAGTAATGACTTACGCTGAAAATACTAATCAGGTTCCGATTAATACTATTAACTCTTATTGGTCGCCTTCAAGCAATAACGCAATGTATGAAAACACTGTGATCAAAAGGGATTATATCAAGTTGCGTGAAGTAGTATTGACTTACTCTTTGCCTAAAACAATAGTGTCGAAACTCAAACTGCAAAATATTGATGTTAGTCTTGTTGGAAGGAATCTATTGTTATTCACTCCACAAGGCAATAATTTTGTTGATCCAGAGGCTTCGAATTTTGGTAATGACATCACTTCAAATTTTGGAGAATTTGCTGCAGGACCGACATTCAGAACGTTTGGTGGTAGCGTTAAAGTGACATTCTAATCTTATTAAATTCAAAGAAATGAAGAAAATTAAAATAATCGGATTATATGCAACCTTACTGTTTTCAGTAGTGGCATGTAAAAAGGATTTAGATATAAACAGGAATCCTTATTTGCCTAGTGAGGCAACGCCTAAACTGTTGCTGCCATCAGGTATAGCTTACTCGGCTTCAAGAATTGGTGGTGATATTCAATTGATCGGATCAATTTGGTCCCAACATTACACACAAAACAATACCTCTAATCAGTACAGGTCTTTGGATCAATATACTGTGGGTATTGCGGATTACAATCCAATATGGACTAACTTATACGGTGGAGCACTTAAGGATTTAGACCTTGCGAAAAACATGGCTAAAACTGCAGGTCAGTGGAATTATTACCTGCCGGCTTCAATTATGCAAGTTTTTGATTACCATGTATTAGTAGACCTGTACAGTCAAATCCCTTATACAGAAGGATTGCAGGGAGATGCAAATACCGCTCCTAAATGGGAAGAAGGCAAAGCTGTCAATACAAAACTAATTGCACAACTGGATGATGCCATATCCAAATCTGCTGACGCTATTGCGCTTCCGCCAATTGGTACAGAAGACTTTTTGTTTCAAGGCGATATGACGCAATGGGTTAAGTTTGCAAAAACATTGAAGCTTAAAATTCTGATGCGAGATTTTGCTGCAAATCAGGCTGCTATTCAGCAATTGGTAACAGAAGGAGACTTATTAAGTACCAGAGATGCTAAAATGACTGCATTTGTAGACTTAGAAAATAAATCAAATCCTCTTTATGAATATGACAGAAGGAAATTGAATACCTTTTTCAACCTAAAAGCCAGTAAGACCCTGCTTAGTTATTTAACTACTAATAACGATCCAAGGTTAACAGACTTTTTTGAGAAAACAGTTACCGGTACTTATTTAGGACTTGCTCAAGGTGATTTTAATGCTACAGGTTTATTAGCTAATCAAACTTCCAGAGCGGTGCTGGCTGCTACCGATGCTGTATATTTTACTTCTGCTGCTGAGTCGAAATTTCTTCAGGCGGAAGCTTGGGCGCGCATAGGAAATGTTGCGCAAGCCAAAGCAAGGTATGATGAAGCGGTTACACTGAGTTTTTCAAGGTGGTCGAAAGATGCTACACCTTTTATCGCTGCAACCGGAGCGTATGCTTTCAAAAGTGCAACGACAGAACAAATGATACAATCTATTATTACTCAAAAATGGATTGCTGCAACACGTTGCCAGGCCTGGGATTCTTTCTTTGATCAAAACAGGACCGGTTACCCGGTTGTCAGTACTGTTGGACCAACTGACCCTACCTATGTTCCCGGACGTTACACTGTATCGGTAAATACCAGTCTTGTGGCTGGAGAACTGCCTAGGAGACTATTGTATCCTAAGATATCATCTGATAACAATGTAAACACGCCAGCGGCGGTGTCGATCAATACTAAAATGTGGTGGCACAAATAGTAAACTTAACACTTAATCAATAATGATGAAATCAAATAGATTTATATATATAATGTTCGTGCTGGTAGGACTAGCAGCGAGCTGTAAAAAAGACCAGCCAGATATTGAGTACTCTCCTGTATTTCCTATTTCTGGGGAATGGTATGTTCACGTGGCAAATCTCGACGGAACTGCTGCGCGGGCTACTTACACAACATTAACTACTTATAACACTTCAGACAATTCAAATAATCAGATCTGGATGAAGATGTTAACCAGCACTGTAAATTATGGTCTGTTAGGTAAAGCCACATGTGATGTAAATGCAAAAACCATAAGCGGTACTGATCTTACTAATATTGCTTTTACACCCAATAAAAAATTCTCTATATTGGAAGGTAAGGTATTGCTAAACGCAACGACGCTAAAAAGTAGCAAAATTGTTACTGATAGTATCTATGTGCGATACACCACTGAGACAGACGGAAAGACTTACATTTTATCTGGTCACAGAAGAAGCCAATTCGAAGGCGATCAATATTAACATTTCTTATCTTATTAAAGGCCCTGATTCTAAAGATCAGGGCCTTTTTTTGTGATTTAAAAGTTTTATTTTTTCCTGCAATATTTGCATCTGAAGGAATTATATGTGTCTTAATTTTAGACTCTCGTCTGTACCAGGCAAAACGATAGTTACATCATTAACCCAACACCTCGTTGTAATGGGATTGTAACTTTGCTGTTCGTCACATTTTTATAAATGGCATTTAATTTATCTTCGATTGTTATTAATTGATTATTTACCTAAACTGCTATACATCTGAGAAAACTGCTACTAGTTTATCTTTTTCCACGCGTTGCTGAATTCATATATGCGCGGATTACTAAAACCTTTTTTCAAGGCACGCTATAATGTAAATGTAGCTGCCTACATGAACTTTTCACCTGATGGTGATTGGATTCCTGTTTAAATAACGCGCTCACGTTTATTTATTGTTTAATTATCTATTTACAACATTTTTATGAAAAAACTTATACTAAGTTTCTTCGCCCTTATGTTTGCCGTATTCATGGTAAATGCACAGAGCAGGGCAATTACAGGTGTGGTCACCGGACAAGACGATGGCCAGCCTCTTCCAGGAGTGAGTATCAGATTAAAAGGGACGCAAACAGGCGTTCAAACTGATGTGTCAGGAAAGTACTCCATTCAAATTTCAGGCAGTAATCCTGTTCTTGTATTTTCATCTATTGGTTTTGCAAGTAAAGAAGTTCCTGTTGGATCTTTAACAACAATTAACGTAACGCTTGCAGGCGATGCAGCCGAACTTGGCGAAATTGTAGTTACTGCGAACGCGATTAAAAGAGAAAAAAGAACATTAGGGTATTCTGCACCAACATTAAACAATCAGGATTTAATGCAGGGTCAAAACTCCAGCGTTACTAACTCCCTGGCTGGTAAAATAGCAGGTGTAAACATTACAACAACATCAAACACCCCCGGAAGTTCATCCCGTATAGTTTTGCGTGGTGGTTCATCTATTTCTGGAAATAACCAGGCGCTAATTGTAGTAGACGGTGTGCCAATTGACAACTCAAGTGTTATTGGTGGTGCATCCAGTTTAGAAAGTGTAGATTTTGGTAACAGGGGAAATGATATCAATCCTGATGACGTTGCTTCCGTTACTGTTCTAAAAGGACCTGCTGCTGCAGCACTTTACGGATCAAGGGCTTCAAATGGAGCATTGATTATCACAACTAAAACTGGTACTAAAAGTGCCAAAACCTCTATTACTTTCAGCACTTCTAATGCTTTTTCTTCAGTATTGAAACTGCCAGATTTTCAAAACGAATACGGACAAGGATACTCTGCCGGTACTGATGATGACGGTAATACGCTTTATGAAAACGATCCAAAAGAAAACTGGAGCTGGGGCGCGCCTTTTACAGGTGTTGTTCAACCATGGGGTCAGGAGATTGATGGCGTGAGACAAGAAAAAGCCTATTCAGCAATCAAAGACAATGTAAAAGACTTCTTCAAAACGGGTTTTTCTACAACTAATAACTTAAGCCTTTCAGGCGGAAGCGAAAAGTCCACATTTTTCCTTGGTATTAACTCGTTGAATTCAAATCAAGTTATGCCAGGTAATAAAGATACGTATAACAAATATGGTGTACGTTTTAATGGTACTACGGAATTTACCAATAATTTTTATGCTGGTGTATCTGTAAATTACTCAAAGATAAACAGTAACCAACCGGCAGGCGGGCAAGCTAGCGGTTCAATCTATGACAACTTGCTGCAAACACCCAGAGATATTCCTATTACAGGCTTATCTGACTTAAGTAACAAATATAATGGATACGGCATTTCGGGTACGGGTGCAGATGGTCTTCCGCGTACTGGTCAATACGGATACTATGGTGCATATACAGTGAATCCTTATTATATTTTGGATACGTATGACAACTTCAATGATGTTAGTCGCATCACTGGTAGCTTTAACATTGGTTACAAACCAAAGAGCTGGTTAGATATTAAAGAACGTGTCGGAATAGATAGTTATTCAGAACGGAGAAGAGAACAGTCACCAAAATATACTTTTTTGCCTGCAGATGAGGCCGGAAACTATTCTGAGGATAATCCCCAGACCAGTAATGGTTCTTACCAAATCGCACAATTTAACGTAAACGAGTTTGTTCACGATTTGATGGTTACTGCTACTCATAAATTTAATGAAGACTTCCAGGGATCCCTGATGATAGGTAACAATATTCGTCAGCGTTATACTTCTACTGTAACTACTGCTACTAATGCAAGTGGTGGTTTGGTTGTTCCGGGTTGGTACAATTTGGATAACAGTAATGGACCTATCGATATTGTAGTAGATAATATCAGCAGAAGACGACTATTTGGATTATATGCAGATTTAAACTTGTCGTACAAAAATATGTTGTTCCTGGAAGCAACCGCCCGTAACGACTGGTCCTCTACATTACCAGTTGCCAATAAATCGTTTTTTTATCCAAGTGTAAGTCTTTCCTTCCTGTTCTCGGAACTGTTGAAAGAATCTTCGATATCTAATGTATTGAGTTATGGTAAAGTGCGAACTAGTTATGCACAGGTTGGTAATGATACTGATCCTTATCAGTTATTGAATACATATTCAAGAGGTGAAATCAATGGTAGTTTTGGTAGTACCAATTTTCCATTTGGAAACGTAGCGGCATTAATGGCCGGAACTACTCTTGGAAATGCTGATCTTAAGCCAGAAAAAACAAACTCTTTTGAGATTGGTACTGAATTAGGCTTTTTCAAAAGCCGTTTGAGTGTTGATTTCAGTTATTATGTGAACAACTCTAAAAATCAAATTTTGAGCATCCCTATTTCAGGAGCTTCGGGATACGGATTTAGGGTAGTAAATGCGGGTGAAATTCAAAATAAAGGTGTGGAGTTAAGTTTAAGAGGAACGGTCCTTAAAGCTAAAGATTTCTCTATGGAACTTTATGGAACTTATACCAAAAACAACAGTGAAGTAATTTCTCTATTACCAGGCGTCTCACAGTTAAGTCTTGGAGGATATTCTGGAATGGGTATTGTTGCTGCGGTAGGTCACCCTTATGGTGAGTTTTATGGTGTAACTAATAGAACAGATGAACAAGGACGTACTATTGTTAGTGCAACCTCTGGTATACCATTAACTACTACTTCAGCTGAATACCTGGGAAGTTACAATCCTAAGTACCAGGCTTCCTTAGGAACTAATATTACCTACAAAAATTGGTCGTTAAACGCTTTGTTTGACACAAAACATGGTGGTGTGTTCTATTCTAGAACCAAAGATATCATGGCTTTTAATGGAACGTCAGCAGAAACAGGTGGGCAAAGAGTTGGTGTGATCTACCCTAATTCAGTTATTATTGTAAATGGGCAAAGTGTTGTAAATACAACTGTAGGTTATGACAAGGAAAGTTATTATCCTGCATATTCAGATGGGCAAAATATTGTAGATGCGAGTTATGTGAAATTGAGAAATATGGGTCTTTCATATACTTTTAGCAAACAACAACTACAAAACAGCCGTCTAGGTGCCCTCACCGTGGGTGTGTTTGGTAACAACCTTTTCATCTGGACACCAGGAGAAAACAAATATACTGATCCTGAAGTTAACTCAGCCGGTGCCGGAAATGCACAAGGATTTGACTTTACAGCTAACCCATCGGTAAGAAATTATGGTATCAACCTTAAAGTTTCATTTTAAATATAAACTCATATGAGAAATCAAAATATATTTAGCTCTAAAAAGCTATTACTGCTTCTTCTCGTTAGTACTATCAGTTTTGCGGGATGTAAGAAGTACCTGGATGTTAATGAAAATCCAAATAACCCGCCCACTGCTGCCCCAGCTTTATTGCTTCCAGCAGTAGAGGCCTCAGTTGCACAAATTATTGGGAATAGTTTTCAAATTAACGGTAGTATTTGGGCCCAGTACTGGACTCAAAGCCCAGCTGCTTCTCAATACAGAACTTATGAGCGTTATGATGTAGCAAATACTAATTATGATAGACCATGGCTTACTATTTACAGAAATGCCCTGATCAACGCAGAATTGATTATTAAAAACACTGAATTTAGTCCTTATGCGAAAGGTATGGCTTATGTGTTAAAGGCTTATACCTTTCAGGTTGCCACAGATGCGTTTGGAGATATTCCTTTAAGCGATGCCTTACAAGGAATTGATAATACAAGCCCTAAATATGCAACGCAAGAGCTTGTTTATGACAGCATTTTCAATTATATTGACAAGGGAATAGTACTGTTAAATTCTCCAATTGGACCCGAATTAGGTGAACAGGACATGATCTTTCAAGGCGATTTAAACAAATGGAAGGCATTTGCTAATACGCTTAAATTGAGGGCTTATTTAAGGTTGTCACAGGTAAACCCTTCGAAAGCCCAAGCTGGTATTGCTGCGGTTTACCGCACTAACCCAACTTTCCTTACCGAGGACGCTGCAATACAATACAGTACAACTGGAGGTAACCAAAATCCATTATACAATGAGATGGTAGCGCTTGACAGGACACAAAATATTATTGCCAGTAGCACAGCAGTTAATCAATTTAAGAATAACAACGATCCACGTGTATCTAAGTTTTATAATCTGGTGCCTGTAAATGGTGATACAATAGTTTCATCTATTCGACAGGGCGCATATGCTTCTACAAGTTTGTCACTGCGTGTTTCGCCACCATCTGTTTTAGTTGGCGGGACAGCCGCAGACGGCAGGTCTGCAGTAGCGCCTGTAAAATTGATGTCTGCTTCGGAGAGCTACTTTTTACAGGCAGAGGCTGTATCTAGAGGTTGGGCTACAGGAACAGCAAATACATTGTTTGCTCAGGGAATTAGAGAAAGTTTTACTGCAGTGGGTTTAACCGGTAACGATGCAGCGACATACATTGCTGCTGCACCTGATGCGCAATTTCCAACTCTTGCAGCTGATCAGATTAAGCAGATAATTACCCAGAAATACTATGCAATGTGTGGATTTCAAGGATTTGAAGCATGGACTGAATGGCGTAGAACTG
>Ga0247816_10000366_pt1 | contig 26382 bp, 30 predicted proteins | sample UWRJL209509C1_FD_179930 | JGI IMG/M metagenome (GOLD analysis project Ga0247816, IMG submission 179930) | Plant litter microbial communities from Arlington Agricultural Research Station in Wisconsin, United States - UWRJ-L209-509C-1 | ecosystem: Environmental > Terrestrial > Plant litter >...
AGGTGTTTGAGCGCGAAGTCTCGGTGTTGGGCAACGTCAGTTTGTCGTTGTTTCTGGCCATTGCGCTGATGTCGCTCAAGCTCTGGGACCTGGCCGCGCTGGCGCTGCCAATTTTCATCCTCTTGGCCGCACAGGCGTTGATGATGGCGCTGTTTGCGATTTTTGTGACGTTCCGCGTCATGGGCAGCAACTACGATGCGGCGGTATTGGCTGCCGGGCACTGCGGTTTCGGGTTGGGTGCCACGCCCACGGCCATTGCGAACATGCAGGCCGTGACTCAACGTTACGGACCGTCGCAGATCGCGTTTTTGGTGGTGCCGATGGTTGGGGCGTTTTTCATCGATATCACCAATGCAATCGTGATCAAGTTGTATTTGGCGCTGCCGTTCCTGGGTGTCGCCGGCTGATAGGTGCCAACCCCTAGGGCGCTGTGGACGCATGACTCACAACGGTGTGCGTGCCCAGCACCTCATCAATCAAGCCGATCTGCCAGCTGAAATACGGATTGAACGTCAACCGTGCATGCATTTTGTCTGCCTCACGATAACCCCAGTCTGAATACCAGACAGCGCCGCCTTGTTCACAGGTGCGCATGGCTTCTTCAGTCTGGCCATTCCAGCAAAAGCGCAGGCTGCCGTGTTCTCCGTAGAGTGCGTTGTCGGGCGAGAACAACAACCCCATGTGCGAGAACTGGCTGATGCGCAATTCAGGCAGGTAGTCGGTACGCGCTTTTACGCGCTTCATGTCCCAGGCGCTGTCTGGCAGTGTGCCGTACCAGGCCAGGCGGCTATCCGGATGGGTGAAGCGCTGCTGAAAGGTTTGCAGCACATAGCTCGTATCCAGCACTGAATCGTGAGCTGCCACGGCAATGAACACCGGCTTGTCATAGGTGCGGCGCTCCAGGTCCTGGCGTGCCACGCGGCTGCTGCGGTAGAACTGGGCGAAGCCATTGGTGGGGACGGTCATGTAGCGCACCAGGCTTTGTTGGGGACGGCTGGCGTCTGGCGCCAGCAGCCACGGGCGTGCCCAACTGATCAGGGGCGTCAGCCAGTCGTAGGTCATGCTGGATTGGAAAGCGGGGGAGAACAGCAGCAGCCCGGCGACATCATCGTGTTTGTATGCGTAGTCGAGCACCAGGTTGGCACCTGTCGAAAAACCTCCCAGGTAAATTTCACCAACCTCTGCGCGCAGTATCGCTGCCTGTTCATCGACTACCCGGCGCCAGTCTTCCATCCGCACGTGCAGCATATCGGCCGGTTGGGTGCCGTGGCCGGGGAGCAACACCGTTCTTACCAGGAACCCTCTTGCAGCAAGTTCGCCGCCGATGTCATGAAAGGACCAAGGGGAGTCTCCCAGGCCGTGCACGAGAAGGATCCCGCGCTTGGGCTCACCCGTCGGCCGCCATTCCTGGGGGGCATTCCACTTGAGTTCGGCTTCCTTGTCGGTGCCCTGAAAGTCTCGATGGTCGCGCAGCCATTGCAAGGTATCGCTGCGATACGCTTCGAACGACTTCTGCCCCAACGGCATGCCCGGTGCGGCGATAGCGCAGTTGCCAAATACAAAGGCGATGAGGCCGAAAGCCGCGCTACGAAGCATGGCAGGAACAGAAAAAGCCCTTGGGCAAGGCTGCATAGCGGGGATGTTGTTCAAGGCGGGGTCTCGGCGGCGGGTAACCGTAAAGTCATGCACGATAATGACCGGCCTGGGACCGCCGATAGCGCAAAACAGTAGCAAGAGATTTCGCTGCCAGGCAGATCGCGCAAAAAATATGCGCCACAGCGCACTTGCTACTGCTGGGAAAGAATCGTCTGTATCAGCCCGGGAAACCGACTCTCCAACACGTCCGCGCGCAATGAGTTCATGTGGGTGGTGCCCACGCTGCGAGTGTACACAAGCCCCGAATCCCTCAACACGCGGAAGTGATGTGACACGCTGGACTTCGGCCGCCCGCCGTCCAATTCACCACAGCTGGCCTCGGGTACTGCGGCCAGGCAGCGAACTATTTCCAGTCGAACGGGGTCACTCAAGGCGTACAGCACGCGCTCGAGAATCAGGTCTTCGGTATTGGGGTGTTTAAAGGCTCGCATGGTTCGAATGATAACAGGGCTGGTGTCAATGACCATAGTTCGATTAACATCGAACTATCGAATCTAATCCTCCCCACGTTTCCGGAGCTTTCTCATGGCTGCATTGTTTGAACCGTTCAAGCTGAAAGACGTTACGTTGCGCAACCGCATCGCCATCCCGCCGATGTGCCAATACATGGCTGACGATGGCGTGGTCAATGATTGGCACCACGTCCACTTGGCAAGCATGGCCCGCGGCGGCGCCGGCCTGTTGGTGGTCGAGGCTACCGCTGTCGCGCCTGAAGGACGCATCACGCCGGGTTGCGCCGGTATCTGGAACAATGAGCAGGCGCAAGCGTTTGTGCCCATGGTGAGAGCCATCAAGGCCGCAGGCTCGGTGCCTGGCATCCAGATTGGCCATGCCGGTCGCAAGGCCAGTTCCAATCGCCCGTGGGAAGGCGATGACCATATCCCTGACTCCGACGCCCGCTCCTGGCAGACCATCGCGCCATCGGCCATCGCGTTTGGCGCGCATCTGTCCAAGGTTCCCCGCGCCATGACCCTGGAAGACATCGCCCGCGTTCGCCAGAATTTCGTCGATGCCGCCCGCCGTGCCCGTGACGCCGGCTTTGAATGGATCGAGCTGCATTTCGCCCACGGCTACCTGGGCCAGAGCTTTTTCTCCGAACATTCCAATCAACGCACCGACGCCTACGGCGGCAGCTTCGATAATCGCAGCCGCTTCGTGCTGGAAACCCTCGCCGCAGTGCGCGAGGTCTGGCCAGAAAACCTGCCGCTGACCGCGCGGTTTGGCGTGATCGAGTACGACGGTCGCGACGAGCAGACCCTGACCGAATCCATCGAACTCGCCCGTCGTTTCAAAGCCGGCGGCCTGGACTTGCTGAGTGTCAGCGTCGGCTTCTCCACGCCAGACGCGAATATCCCGTGGGGCCCTGCATTCATGGGGCCAATCGCCGAGCGCGTACGCCGCGAAGCCGGCTTGCCGGTGACGTCGGCGTGGGGCTTTGGCACGCCGCAGCTGGCAGAAGGTGCCTTGCAGGCCGGCCAACTTGACCTGGTCTCCGTGGGCCGTGCGCACCTGGCCGACCCGCACTGGGCGTACTTCGCAGCCAAGGAACTGGGGGTTGATAAAGCGCCCTGGACCTTGCCCGCGCCTTACGCGCATTGGCTGGAACGCTACCGCTAAGGCGTAGCCATCGAGGGGGCGGCCGCAATGCCGCCCCGTTCTCAGAAACGCCCCAGCCGGTAGGGCTCAAGCGCCGGCAGGTCCTGTGTCACGGTCGTAGGCGACGCCAGTTGCCCGATCAACTCCGCCGTCACCGCCGCCTGCGTCAGCCCCAAATGCTGATGCCCGAACGCCAACAACACCTCCCACACAAGAACCAGCCCCCACACCCAGTCCGCAACCCGCCTAAATCACCGCGTCTGCGTCACCTTCTGCAAATACCTCGGCTGGTCGGGATTACGCCCGCGCGCCACCGCCAGTTGTGCGGCAATCAGATAAAAACCCTGAATCATGCTGAACGGTTCCAGCAACGGGTGCGCGGTCGGCACGCTGGGCAGCAGGTTGGCGCACGCCGTACCGCGCGGCGCGACGATGAGTACGAGAGCTCCACGGCCGCGCATGTCTTCGGCAAAGGCCAGAGTGCCGGCCTGTTCGGGGCCGGACGGGGCGAACACCAGTACCGGATAACCCTGCTCAATGATTTCCATCGGGCCGTGACGCACCTCGGCACTGGAAAAAGCTTCAGCCTGGATGCCGCAGGTTTCCTTGAGTTTGAGCGCGGCTTCCTGGGCGATGGGCAACGCGGCGCCGCGCCCGATGACGATCATTTTATCGACGCCGCTCAGTACGCCGAGCACCGCTGACCAGTCCTCGGCAGCCGCTTCATTCATCTGCTGCGGCAGCGATTGCAGTGCACCGCTCAACCCATTGTCGATGCCCAATGCATCGCCCACGCCAGCGACGATTTGCGCGCTCGCCATCAACATCGCGACGTAGCTTTTGGTGGCCGCCACGCTTTGTTCCAGGCCGGCGGGCAGCAGGATTTCACGGTCGGTGACGCCGGCTAATGGCGAATCAGCCGTGTTGACCAGCGCGACTGACGCGGCGCCGCGTTGTTGCAGGTAACCCACGCTGTCGATCAAGTCCGGGCTTTTACCCGACTGGGAAAACGCCGCCACCCAGGCCTTTTTCAAGCGCAGCGGTGGCTGTTGCAGGCTGGTCAGTGAAAGCGCGATCGACAGGCAGGGCACGCCGACCTGGCTCATCATCGCGTAGCTGAAGTACGCCGCGGCGTGGTCCGAGCTGCCGCGTGCGACGGTGATGATCAGTTCGGGCAGCTCGCCGGCCCATTGCCCGCCGAGGGCGCGAACCGCACCGTCATCATCGAGCATGCGTTCCAGGATCGACGGGATGGAAAGGGTCTCACTGCGCATCAATGACATGACGAATCTCCAGGCTGTCTTCACTCGCATACAGCGCGTCGCCGGCAGCAATCACTTGCTGCGCGATGACGTTCAGGCCGGCGGCGTCCATCGCCATGCTCAGCGCGCCCCACAGCGGCGCGTCGTGGGTTAAATGGGCGGCTGCGATCTTCGGCGCAAACGGTACCACCCGCTGGATCAGTTGCTCGATCATCGGTGCCAGCGTCGAAGCCTGGCGATACAGGCCGCCGCCGATGGCGATGCGTTCGACATCCAGCGCCACCGCCAGGTTGGCGACTTGCACGGCGCAGGCGACGATGCGCAGTTCCAGTGCCTTGCGCACCTGGGGGTCGACGCTGGTAAACAGGTCCAGCGCCTGGTGCCCACTGCCCAACATTTCGACCGCCAACTGGCTCAGCGCGCTGCCGGAAAACAGCTCCTCCAGCGGCGCGCCACCGTCCTCATACGTGCGCCACTGATCAGGTTGCGCCGGGTCGAGGAACGGCGACAGCAGGTAGCCGATCTCCATGGCTGCACCGTTATGCCCGCGAATCAGCTTGCCATTGGCGATGGCCGCCGCCGAGAGACCGGTGCCCAGGTTCAGGTAGATGGCGTTGTCGACACCCGCCAATGACCCCCAGCGCACCTCGGCCAGGGCACCCGCTTTTACATCGTTATCGAGGGCTACCGGGGCGCCTTCAAACGCCTGCGCAATCAAGCCGTGCAGGTCGAGGTTTTCGAAGCCCGGTGTATTGGGCGCCATCAATAACGTCGGCCCGCGCACGACGCCGGGGAACACTGCCGCCACGCTGATGACCGGCACATCGCCGAACTCGGCCACGCAGGCTCGCGCCGCCTCAAGGATGCGCTCCAATGCCGGCACGCCGGACAAACCTTCGGCATGGGTGGCGAGAATCCGCGTGTTCATGTGCTGGCGTACAACGTCGTAGCAGGCGATTTGCGTCTTGGTGCCGCCGACATCAATCGCCAGCAGCAGCCCTTGCCGAGGCGCCTGGGCGCCCGTTGATTCAAATGGTTCGTGCATAAACGCTCATCACTTATTAAAAGGCCACAGCCGTTGAACCCGCGCCCAAAACACATAGGCCACACTGCCAGCCGCTACCCACACCAGCGACCACTGAATCGGGTAGGCACCCGGCGCGTTGTGGTTGGACGCCATATAGATATACACCCAGCCCAGCAACGCAATAATTGCCGGCACCGGGTACAGCCACATTTTGTAGGGCCGCGCCAGGTGCGGCTTGGTTTTGCGCAGCACCAGCAGCGAGATGATCTGCGCCACCGACTGCACCAGGATCATCACCGTGGTCAGCAGTTGGATCAGCGTATTCAGGTCCGTCAGCCGGCCAATCATGAACCCGACGGAGGTCAGCAGGCCCATGCTCAAAATCCCGTAGGTCGGGAATTCATGCTTGGGATGGACCTTGCTGAAGGCGTTGAAAAACACCTTGTCCTTCGCCGCCTCGAACGGCACCCGCGAGCCGCCGAGCAGCCCGGCAAATACCGAGGCGACGGCGGTGATCAGGATCAATACGGTGACAATGCCAGCTGCCGTGCTGCCCCAGGTTTCGCTGAGCACCACCGAGGCCACGGATTTGTAGGCGGCCGATTCCGGGTCAAGCATGCGGTGCCAATCCACCACGCCCAGCACGCCGACTTGCATCAACAGGTAGATCGCGAGGATGCCGATGATCGACCACACGATTGACTTGGGAATTACCCGCCCAGGTTGCTCGACTTCACCGGCCAGGTAGGCGGAAGTGTTGTAGCCCAGGTAGTCGTAGATACCGATGGTCAAGCCGCCGGCCATTCCCAGCCAGAAGCCGCTGTCGGCCAGGTTGAACGCACCTTCGGGGAAGCTGAACGCCAGGTCGGCGTGGAAGTTACTGAAGGCGGCGGCGATCAGTGCGCCGATGCTGATCAGCATGATCACCCAGAGCACGATGCTCAATTTGGCGATGGATTCGATCTTGCGCCAGAGCATCACGATCACCAGCCAGATCACCGCCAGACCAATCAGGTTGCCGGCAGTCTGGCTCATGTTCGGCCAGAACCAGGTCAGGTACTGCACAAAGCCGATGATGCCGGTGGACATGATCAGCGGGATAAACAGCATGGCCGTCCACACAAACAGGAACGGCAGCAACTTGCCCGTGCGTTTGCCGAAGGCTTCGCGCAGGTAGTTGTAGGTACCGCCCGCGCCCGGCAGCGAGGCGCCGAGTTCGGCCCATACCAGCCCGTCGCACAGGGCCAGCAAGGCGCCGAGGATCCAGCCCAGGTAGGCCTGCGGGCCGCCCATGATCACGACCATGGTGGGAATGGTGATGAACGGCCCGACGCCGCACATCTGGCTCATGTTCAGGGTGATCGCGGGGAACAGACCGATCTTGCGTTTGCCGTTGGGCAAGTCTGGATCGACGGGTGTCAGCGTGCTCATTGGGGACGACCTCTTAATCGGGTGACAGAAGGTGGAGGGCAGTTGCAAAGAGGTTGCGTGCCATCAAGGGCTTCGATCGACCCGTCATTGTTTTTATGGGGCGTATCCGGCGTTCGCGGCAGGCGCGGTGACCGAGGCGCTTAGAAAAGCACGCTGGAAGTATTAATTCAACTTGATTTAATTAATCGCTGGCGCCGATCATCGGCCCATGAAAAATCCCAAGATCAAACGTGCGGTGACCACTGGCACCAACGCCGAACATGCCCGCCAGCACAACCGTCGGGTCATCCTGGAAGCCATTCGCCAGAGCGGCCGGCTGACCCGCGCCGACCTGACGCGGCTGACGTCGCTGACAGCGCAGACGGTGTCGAACATCGTCACCGAGTTGCAGGAAGAGGGCGTGTTGCTGGCCCATGCGGCCGAGAAGGGCGGGCGTGGGCAGCCGCCGGTGCCGCTGTCACTTAATCCAGAGGGCGGCTATTCGATCGGCTTTCATATCGAGCAGCATCAAATCATCGGGGTGTTGCTTGATCTGCTGGGCGAGACGGTGGCCCAGGTCAAGCTGGCGGTCAGTTACCCGACTTTCGAGCAGGCACTGCCACTGATTCAAGGCAGCGTGAAAGGGTTTCGGGAACAACGCCCGAACGGCCGTTTCCTCGGGGTTGGCCTTGCGCTGCCGGGCCCCTTCAGTGTCGAGGGCATGACCTGCGTCGGGCCCACGGCAATGTCGGGCTGGGACGACGCGGCGATCCCGCTGCGCTTGCAACAGGACCTCGGCTTGCCAGTGTTGATCGAAAACGACGCCACCGCCGCGACCATGGGCGAGCGCCTGTATGGCGTTGCCAGTGAGCTGCACACCTTCATCCACCTGTTCATCGGCAGCGGCCTGGGTGCCGGCTTGTACCTGGATAACCGCTTGTACTCCGGGCATTGGCACAACGCAGGGGAGATTGGCCACATGACGGTCATTCCCGGTGGCAAGGCCTGCTATTGCGGCAATGAAGGGTGCCTGGAACGCTACATTTCCATCGCCGCATTGCTCGAACACCTGGGCCATCCCGCCGAGCAAGACCTGGCGGCCTGGGACATGAACGACCAGGAACTCAACGAAGGCGTCGACACCTGGCTCGACGAAGCGGCGCCGGCGCTGAAGCAGGCAATCAACATCCTCGAATCGCTGCTCGACCCGCAGACCATCCTCATCAGCGGCTTCCTGCCCGAGGCGATACTGCTGCGCCTGATCGCCCGTCTGGAACCGCTGAGCCGCTCCATCAGCAGCCGTTCCGACCGCCAGTACCCACGCATTCAAATGGGCTCCGCCGGGCACGACGCGGTGGCGCTCGGGGCTGCGGCGTTGATGATCCTGGCGGAAATCAGCCCGGATTATGAGGCGTTGCTCAAGCCTGAATAAACGGTCCTCGACAGATGGACGCTACCGGTATAAGTGACCCGTCATGGCTTCGGGTTGATCACGGTTGATGTACGCCCGGGAAGGCTTGCAAAAAACGGTAATGGGCTGAGCGACAGCGTTACCTCACTACAGACCGCCAGGTAACCAACCCATCCAGGCCATGGCTGGACTTCAAATACCGTAGCACATTCTGCGCCTCGGCCTTTTCCTCGAAGGGGCCGACCATGACGTGGGGTGCTTCATCGAGAACGATGGGCACATCGATCTCGCCCAACTGCGCAGCCAACTGCTCAAACCCGTCATCGGTGTCGGGGGTAAAGCGGGCTACCCAGCCGCTGCGGTCCTTCAGGGCGATAGGTTGGACTTCGGCCCCGCAATGTTTGCACTGCACGGCAACCGCGTTGATGTATTCGGCGCAGGTCGGGCAGGGGCGCAAGTCCTCGTGCACCAGGGCATCGACGCCGGTTTTGGCAACCCGCGGCATCAGCAAAAGGGCGATCAGGGCGATCAGCGGAAGAAAAATGCCGATGGCAAACCACCTCGGACCGGAGCGGCCGCGTTTGCTGGCAACGTAGGCCGTCACGGCCGCAATAATCAGCCAGAAGGGAAGGGTGATGCCCATTGTTGACGTCCTTGTTTTGAGGTGAGTCTGCGCCAGGCCGTTGACGACCTGGCCGACTACGATGCTGGAATTGCCTGCCGTGTGGCAAGTTTCAAGCTTCGCGCGCCGGGAAAAACAGCTCGAAGCACGTCAGCCCGTCCTTGCTGCTGACGCTGTAGCGCCCGTTATGCAACTGCATGATGGTCGCGACAATGGACAGTCCCAGTCCATTGGAGTGAGTGGAGCGTTCACGAGATTCATCCACCCGATAAAACCGCTCGAACAGCCGGGGCAGGTGTTCGGCGGGAATGGTCGCGCCATGGTTGCTGACTGTCAGGCTGATGCCCTCGGCGCGCGGAACTGCCTGGAGCAACAGCTCTGAATCCGGCGCGCCGTATTTGATGGCATTCGCACACAGGTTGGCCAGGGCGCGACGCAGCAGCATCGGCTCGGCCCAGATCGAACCTTCGCCTTGGGCAACGATACGCATATTAACGTCGCCCGCCAGGCCTTCGAAATAATCGGCCATGCGCTCCACTTCATCGGCGGCATCCAGCTCCTGGCGTTGGCGCAGCGCGCTGGCCGGGTCGGTGCGTGCCAGGAACAGCATGTTGTCGAGCATGCGTGCCAGGCGCTCCAGCTCTTCGACGTTGGAGGCCAACAGCTGCTGGTAGTCCTCGACGCTGCGGTGTTGCTGCAGCGCGACCTGGGTTTCTCCCAGCAGGTTGTTGATCGGTGTGCGCAGTTCGTGGGCCATGTCGGTGGACACCTGGCCCAGTTGTACAAAACCCTTGGCCAGGCGTTCGAGCATGGTGTTGAACGCGTCAATCATCGGCAGCAGTTCTTTCGGTGCGCCTTCGCTGTCGAGGCGTTCGGCCAGGTTGCCCACACCAATGCCTTGGGCGTGCACGGCCAGGCGCCGCAATGGCAGCAAGCCGCGGTGCACCAGCAGGTAGCCGGCCAGGGCGAGGACAATCGCCGCAAGGCTCGCCAGCACGTAAACGCTTAGCCGGTAGCTGGCGAGCACGGCGGTGCGTTCGGTCATCAAGCGCCCAGTGGTGACTTGCAGGCTGCCAAGGTCGCCTGAATCAATACTCGCGGCGAGGGTGGAGAAGGGCACGCCGTTGACGCCGGGCATGTGTTGCACGTCGGAAAATTCCAGGGTGTGGTCTCGGGCAACGGGTGTAACGGTGGGCATGGTGATGTTGCCAGGGTTGACCTCCAGCAAGGGTTTTTGCCCCGGCGCGCCGATGCTCAACACCGATTCACGGTTGCCCAGCATGTTCTGGAACAGTTCCGGCTTGGTCTTGATCAGGTCCAGGGTATTGCTGTCGTTGAGCAGGTTGCGCAACTGATCAACCCGGTAAATCAGCGCGGCGTCGTCACGCCGGATCAGCTCGTGCTCAAGCTCGCGGTACAGCGCCACGCCCAGGGTCGCCAGCAGCGCGAAGGCCAGCAGCGCGAATACCAGCGCCAGGCGCAGGGTCAGGGAGTAGCGACGGCTGGCGCTCATGGTTGGGTATCGAAGCGGTAGCCGATGCCGCGCACGCTATGGATCAGTTTGAGCTGGAACGGGTCGTCGATTTTCAGGCGCAGGCGCCGCACGGCCACGTCCACCACGTTGGTGTCGCTGTCAAAATTCATGTCCCAGACTCGGGAGGCGATCAAGGAGCGCGACAGCACCTGGTCCTGATGGGTGGCGAACAGGTGCAGCAAGGCGAACTCTTTGTTGGTCAGGGTGATGCGCACCCCGGCACGGGTGACACGGCGCTTGAGCACGTCGATGTGCAGGTCGGCGATTTGCAGCTGTTCTTCTTCGCGGCTTGGGCCCCGGCGAGTCAGGGTGCGCAGGCGGGCCACCAGCTCGGCGAAGGAAAACGGCTTGATCAGGTAATCGTCGGCGCCCAGTTCCAGGCCCTTGATGCGGTCGGCAATGTCATCGCGGGCGGTGAGGAACAGCACCGGCGTGTCGGCTTCCTTGCGCAGTCGGCGCAGCACTTCCCAGCCGTCCATTTTCGGCATCATGACGTCCAGCACGATCACATCGAAGGGGGTTTCCAGGGCCAGGTGCAGCCCGTCCACTCCGTCACGGGCCAGGCTGACCGAGTAACCCAGTTCCTGCAGGCCATTAAGCAGGTAGTTGCCCGCCTTGGGCTCGTCTTCCACTACAAGGATATTCATCGGCAGTGCTCAGGTGGGGGCTGGCCATTGGTGGCGCAAGTGTAGCCCTGATCAATTGTCACTGGGGCAGCCCATGGCTTGCACTTGATAGTCCAGCACATGTTCGCGGCCCTGGTGGTCCAGGTAGTCGAGCCTGGCCGGGACGATACCGCATTGGCCGTAGGTGTCGGTGCTGGACAGTACTTTGTCGACGTCCATGTGCACGAAGAAGCCGGTTTTGTCATGGATCACCGGAGCGGCAGCCGGGGTGTCGGCGAAGGCTGAACCGGTGGCGAGGAGGGCAGCGAAGCCGAGGATAAACAGTTTCATGGTGGTAACTCTCTTTAAGGGTTGGCTGCCGGGTGCTGGCAGTGAGTTCACAGTAACCAGGCGCCACAAACAGCCAACCAACAGGATGATGACAAGTTTGTAATGAATGGCTTAAGGCTGGCGGCCGGACGCTTCGAGGATCAGGTCAGTGATTTCCCTGGCGTGGGAAACCAGCGACAGGTGGCTCGACGGCAGCTCGATGGTGGTGGCGTTCATGCGCTTGGCCAGGAAGCGTTCCAGGTCCGGGTTGATCGTTTGGTCATTGCTCGACACGGCGTACCACGACGGCTTGGTGTGCCAGGCCGCATTGACGGTGCGGCCACTGAACAACGTCTTGGCGATCGGCTGTTGCACGGCGTATAGCTCCAGTGCTTTGGCGCGGGGCACGTCGGCGGCGAAGTACTTGAGGAAGGCGTCCTGGTTCAGGGTCAGGTAGCCGTCGTGTTCCACCACGCCGGCGCGCACTGGGGTGGTCGGGTATTTGGCGGAGAGGGCGACGAAGTCTTCGTTGGCGTCCGGGGCGCGGGCAGCGACGTAGACCAGCGAGCTGACTTTCGGGTTGACCCCGGCGTCGCTGACCACGGTGCCGGCGTAGGAGTGGCCGACCAGCACGGTGGGGCCGTCCTGTTGGTCCAGCACCCGGTTGGTGGCGGCGACGTCATCAGCCACCGACGTCAGTGGGTTTTGCACGGCGGTGACGTGCAGGCCGGCCGCCTGTAGGCGGGTAATCACTTCGGACCAACTGGAACCGTCAGCCCAGGAACCGTGTACCAGCACGACGTTATTGGCTTTCACCGGCGCGATCGGGCCGGCCATGGCGGCACCGGTGCCCAGCATTAACAGGCTGGCGGCGATCAGGCAGAGTTTGCTTGCGGGTTTCATGGGGCGGACTCTCTTCATCGTGTGTAGGAAGTGGTGTCACTCGAGGTGGGTGAGTGACGACTTCACTGTATGAAGTGAGGGTGCTGGCAACGCTGTCAGCTTGATTACAAGTTTGTAATGCAAGCGCTGGGTGCGGTGGTGAGCGAGCCGATACAAACGCCTTGCGTTTACAAGCCTTGGACCGATCCGTAGATTGCACCAGGCAAGTGATTCGTCATTGCCCAAGACCGGGTGACGAAAGCCATAGGAATCCGAGCAGTGTCCACCCAAGGTTCAGCCGTATTTGCCAACCGTTACCGTGCCTTTCTGTTCGATATGGACGGGACGCTTCTCAACTCCATTGCGGCCGCCGAGCGCGTGTGGAGCATCTGGGCCGAGCGCCATGGCCTGGATGTAGCAGCCTTTCTGACCACTATCCATGGCGCCCGGGCCATCGACACCATCACTCGCCAGGCGTTGCCCGGCGTAGACCCACAGGTGGAAGCCCAGTGGATTACCGAGGCTGAGCTTGAGGATGTCGAAGGGATTGTGTCGATCCCCGGGGCGATTGAATTTCTCAACAGCCTGCCTGGCGATCAATGGGCGCTGGTGACCTCCGCGCCCAGGGATCTGGCCTTGCGACGCCTGCGAGCGGCCGGTATCAACCCGCCAGCGGTGCTTGTTACGGCTGAAGATGTAGCCAGCGGGAAACCAGATCCGGCGTGTTATGTGCTGGGTGCACTGCGACTGGGGGTGCCGGTACAGGACTGCCTGGTATTTGAGGATGCCACCGTGGGAATTCGGGCGGGCGAGGCGGCCGGGTCCGATGTGATCGTCGTGACGTCGACTCACCTGACGCCGATGCAGACGGAGCACGCGACGATCGCCAGCTATGAGCATTTAAATGTGCAACTAGACGCGGACGGTTTGCTGCAGTTGCTGCGTCCGGGGGCTTGACGCAAAAAAGGCCGATCCTGTTGGGAATCGGCCTTTTTCGGGGGGGAGGTGCGCGGATCGCCAGGGGGCGTATCAGGACGATGCTTTCTGGCGGTGGTTGCCAAAGGCGCGTCGACAGAGTTTTCGATGAATAGCCGTCTGGATTGGCTTGAGGCAGAAAACGAACAGGTAAGCGCCCAGAAAGAGCGTCAGGTCCAGCCACGAGCTTGGGTGGGGCGGGTTGTAGCCTTCAATTTCGAGCCTGAGGCCATACTCCAGCCCGATAAAGACCAGGCCTATGAGCAGGGCGATCATCCAGGATTTGGAGAAAAAAGCCTGATTAGGGGGTCGCCTCATCAACGTGCTCCTGAGCACACCGCAGACTGTAGGGTATTTGTAACGAGATTCGGCCGCCGAATACTCTACAAGTTCCCTGCCCATGTGTGCAATTTGATGCGCAGCGGCTGCGTGCGGCTAAAGTTGCAAAGGGTAATGCCGAGTTTATGACACAAAGGAGGTTCTCCGATGTTAGCTCAGTGGTTTCTGGCCGCCACCCATCTATTGGCATTCGCGATGGCACTGTCGGGGGTACTGGCCCGTGGCAAGGCGCTACGAGGCCTGACGAATACTGAACCTTTGGCGGTACGTCGCGTATTGATCGCGGACAATATCTGGGGCATCAGCGCGCTGATATTGCTGATCACCGGTGGCTTGCGGGCCTTTGGTGGCTATGAAAAGGGTGCGGAGTATTACCTGCACCAGCCGTTGTTTCATCTGAAGATGACCTTGCTGGTATTCATTCTGTTACTGGAGGTCGCGCCGATGGTCCGCTTGATCAAATGGCGGATCGCGTTGGCTCGCGGTACTCACCTTGATATGCATCAGGCAACGCTTTTTGCGCGCATCAGCCACGTTCAGGCATTGCTGATTGTGCTGATGATGATCGCGGCGAGCGGAATGGCAAGGGGCGTCGGGCTGAGTTGACGACGGCCAGGCGCAGGATGAGGGAATACGATGCGCTGGCCGCGGGAAGCCGCGAGCAGGCAGGAAAGAGGTTTTCGCCAGCCGTTACAGTGAACGAAAAGGCTGGCTACTGAAGGCGAGTCAAGGTGTCTGGTTTTTGTCCGGAGCAGTCAGGCCAGCCTGGATGCGTTGGTAGATCTCCTCGCGATGCACGGCAACGTCCTTGGGTGCATTGATGCCGATTCTTACTTGCTGGCCGCTAACGCCCAGGATGGTGATCGTAATGTCATCACCGATGTTTATGCTTTCACCGACTTTGCGGGTGAGTATCAGCATGGACTTCTCCTTGATTGCTTTGAAGGACACATGTTTCAGACAGGGCAGATGTCGGATGTGTGTAGCTTACTGCGAAGCTCGTCCCTGTGGCTGCCTCTTTTAGGACGCATGGAGGCGGCATTAATTCCCATGGCGCCATCATACAGGTCTGCGGTACATCATTCGCATTGTTTAAGCCAACGTTTATGACGGCCAGAATAGACAGTGAATGATAAAGTCGCCTCTTTTCCTTAAAGGAGCAGGGCAGTGCGTAAAGTAGCGATGGCAATTGCGGTATTGGCATTGGCCGGTTGCGGTGAAGGTTCAAGTGTCGATAGTGCCAAGGCCAAGCCCGCCGTTGCCGAGGCGCCGGTGCAGGCTCCGGTTCAGACCGGCACGATTGCGGCCCAGGAATGGGATGTATGGGTGGGGCCACCGGATCACAAGCTGCAGGCGTTCAGCGACCTGACCGCTTGGTTGCTTGAGCACGGTTTCAGCTTCTACCTGGTCAAGGAGGACGGTAAGGACCAAGTGCTGATGGGGCCATTCAGCAGCAAGGCCGAGGCTGAGGCCAGGCAGGCGCAACTGACTGAAAAAATGGCCAAGGCCAAGAAAAACGACACCATCTCAGAAGTTATCGAACACAAGCCTGCGCAGTAAGGCCCGCCGAGCGGGAGGATTTATTCTACTCCCGCCCTTTGCTTGCATTCAGCCGCAGGCTTTCAGGTTCACCGGGCCGACAAACTCATTGCCGCGCCCCATCACGCACGCCACGGTTTGGTTGCGCTGGCGTTCCCAGGGTTGTACCGGGTAGGTCTTGTTCCAGGCCTCGTACAACTGGCGGTCCTGTTTGGACAGGCGCAAGCCATACTGTTTGCTCATGTAAAAATACGTGCGGGCGATCATGCCGCGGATCGACGGGCGTGGCATGACCTTCTTGGCCTTGAAATCCACTTGGGTCAGGCATGAGCCGTATTGCCCGCTTTGCACCGGCAACCAGCCAAAACTGAAGTTGTTGCGATCGCCATTGACCTCACCGATGCTCGGCACCAGGTTGTGCAGGTCGGCCTCTGCACGCTTGTAGACTGCATCGTAACGGGTGCAGTTTTTGCGCCCACCGTCCTGCCAGCACTGGCGCTGGTGCCCGATTTGCCACGCGGGAACAATGTGTTCCCATTCGATGCGCGCCGCGCGGTTGGCGTTTTTGCGGGGAATGTAACCGCAGGATTTCAGGTCCACCCGGTTACCGTTGTATTTGCAGCCGCAGTAAAACTCGGTGGATTGTGGGGCATACAGGGTCCAGGCAACTTTCTTGGCTTCACTGAATGTACGGGGAGCCTGGGCATGGGCGGTGACGGCAAAAAACAGGCAAAACACACTAATAAAACGGACACTCATTGACTCAGTCTTCCTTAGGCACAACCCAGAAAATCTGCACGCCGCCGTCATCGCGATAGGCGAGGGTGACGTTATCGTTTTCCGCAATCTCTTCCAGTAGTCGTTCCCACTCATCCACCGGTTCCTCCGGCAAACGGAAAATCAAGGCTGCCTTGTTTTTTTGGGCATTGGTCGAATTGATGATCTTCTGCACACGAATCGCCAGGCGTTCGTAGGCATCAGGAGCTGTCGGTACTGCGGAAGAGGGCTTTGCCACGGAAGGTTCCTTATTAAGCTGTACGTGCATACAGTATTTAACTGTGGGCATTTGCGCAACTGCTTAAATTTCAAGAGGTTCTTCTGACAGTGGTTTTGCATATTTGGTGTAAGACGACTTTGTTTTTCAACGATTTTTTTGCGCGGGGGTGATGCGGGGAAATAAACCCCACTCACGATGCGCCGCGAGTGGGGTGGCCCGACCATTATCGATCGAGCCTGGGAGCAATCAATATTCCCAGAAAATCCGCTGCAGCTCTTTGCTGTCTGACGTTTTGGTCAGGGCGACCATGGCCAGGATGCGGGCTTTCTGCGGGTTCAGGTCGTGGGCAACCACCCAGTCGTATTTGTCGTCTGGCTGTTCGGCGTTACGAAGAACGAAACCGCCTGCATTGACGTGGGAAGAGCGAATGATCTGGACGCCTTCCTTGCGCAGTTCCTGCAGGGCTGGAACCACTTTGGACGATACCGAACCGTTACCGGTACCGGCGTGGATGATGGCCTTCGCACCGGCTTGAGCCAGAGCCTTGTAGGCGGTGTCGCTCACGTTGCCGTAAGAGTAGGCAATTTCGACATCCGGCAGACTTTTGATGGTCTTGATGTCGAATTCCGAGTCCAGGGTGTGGCGCTTGGCAGGCAGGCGGAACCAGTAGGACTTACCTTCAACGACCATGCCCAGCGGGCCCCAGGCGCTTTTGAACGCTTCGGTCTTGATGTTGACCATTTTGCTCACGTCGCGACCCGACTGGATCTCGTCGTTCATCGTAACCAACACGCCTTTGCCGCGGGCTTCTTTACTGCCGGCTACTGCCACTGCGTTGTACAGGTTGAGCATGCCGTCTGCCGACATGGCAGTGCCTGGGCGCATGGAGCCGACCACGACGATTGGCTTGTCGGTTTTTTCCACCAGGTTGAGGAAGTAGGCGGTTTCTTCCAGGGTGTCGGTCCCGTGGGTGATCACGATGCCGTCTACGTCTTTGCTATCTGCCAGCTCGGCCACACGGCGACCCAATTGCAGCAGGTTTTCGTTGGTGATGCTTTCAGAGGCGATTTGCATGACTTGCTCGCCGCGTACGTTGGCGATCTGGCTCAGTTCGGGAACACCGGCGATCAGTTGCTCGATGCCGACCTTGGCGGCCTGGTAGGTCGCGCTATTGGCAGCGCTGGCGCCTGCACCCGCAATGGTGCCGCCGGTAGCCAGGATCACCACGTTGGACAGTTTGGTCTTGGTTTCAACTTCCTTTGCCTGGGCGGCAACGGGGAACAGCAGCAGAAGGGCCAATGCGCCCGGAACAAAGTTTTTCAGTGCAGATGTCATTATTTTTCTCTCTGGTTTTTGATGAGTGCTGATGCAGGTTCATCCAGAACACCCCGGCGGTTCTGAATACCGCGGGGCGCTGAGGTAGAGCAGGATTTGTACCAGAGAGATTTTGTTTGTTGTTTTAATTTAACTTATTGATTTTAAATGGTTTATTTTTATCTTTTGGTGCTGTGGAAGGTCGCCGTGTCCGGCTTTCCGAACAAACAGGCTGGATGACGTTCGGTTGTCCGAAACGGATTTAGGAAAAGACGCACAGCAATGAGTGAATACTAAACATCGGTCTGTCGTTTTAACGAAAGGGAGCCGGCGAAACGCTTAGCCATGGCTGTAGGCAGTCGCCAGGGCAGGGTGTAGAGGGGTCTCGCAAAAGGCTATTTTCTTTCGTTGACAAACCTCGACAAGATTCTCATAGTTTGAATAACGCAAACGTTTGCGAGATGTTTCACGGGGTGCTCCTTGAGTGTCGTGAAAGGCTCGTATCAGTCGCCCGGGTGGGATGGCTGCCGAAGGGTTCTTCGGTGCAAGCGTTGCTCACAATAATCATAAGATCGGAGTGAACCCATGAAGCTGCCATTTGCTGGACGTCTTCTTGCTGTCGCTGTGCTTGCTGCCGCATCCGCTGCCCTGCCTATCTCCTCTGCATTTGCTGCCGAGACCGCCGCCAAACCCAAGGTCGGCCTGGTCATGAAATCCCTCGCCAATGAATTCTTCGTCACCATGCAAGACGGTGCCAAGGAATACCAAAAGGCCCATTCCGCCGACTTCGACATGATCACCAACGGTATCAAGAACGAAACCGATACCTCGGCACAGATCGACATCGTCAACCAGATGATCCTGTCCAAGGTTGATGCGATCGTCATCGCGCCTGCTGACTCGAAAGCCTTGGTCACCGTGCTGAAAAAGGCCTCCGATAAAGGCATCAAGATCGTCAACATCGACAACCGCCTCGACGTCGATGTGCTGAGAAGCAAGTCCCTGGAAATCCCTTTCGTAGGCCCTGACAACCGCAAAGGCGCGCGCCTGGTGGGTGAATACCTGGCCAAGCAACTGAAGGCAGGTGATCAGGTCGGCATCATTGAAGGCGTGTCCACCACCACCAATGCCCAGCAACGTACCGCCGGCTTCAAGGATGCGATGGATGCTGCGGGCATGAAGATCGTTTCCACGCAGTCCGGTGAGTGGGAAATCGACAAGGGCAACGCGATTGCCGCGGCGATGCTCCAGGCAAACCCGAATATCAAGGCGCTGTTGGCCGGTAACGACAACATGGCCCTGGGCGCCGTCTCCGCTGTGCGTGGCGCGGGCAAAGCCGGCAAGGTGATCGTAGTGGGCTACGACAACATCGCCGCGATCAAGCCGATGCTGGAAGACGGCCGCATCCTGGCCACCGCCGACCAGGCGGCTGCCCAGCAAGCGGTGTTCGGCATCCAGAACGCGCTGAAACTGGTCAAGGGTGAAAAAGTCGATGCCGTGGACGGCATGATCGAAACCCCGGTCGAGCTGATTATCAAGAAGTAATCCTCGGCAGCACTAAACAGCGCCCGCTCGTGTTGAGCGGGCGCCTGGAGACTTTCCTATGTCATCTTGCGCACCGAACGCTGTCCTCTCGGTCAGCGGTATCGGCAAGACCTATGCCCAGCCGGTTCTCTGCGACATCACCCTGACGCTCAATCGCGGGGAAGTGTTGGCGCTCACCGGTGAAAATGGTGCAGGGAAAAGCACGCTGTCGAAGATCATTGGCGGCCTGGTCACGCCGACCGCCGGCCAGATGCAGTTCAACGGCCAGGCGTATGCGCCGGGTAGCCGGACCCAGGCGGAAGAGCAGGGCATCCGCATGGTCATGCAGGAACTCAACCTGCTGCCCACGTTGACCGTCGCCGAGAACCTGTTTCTCGACAACCTGCCCAGTCACGGTGGCTGGATCAGCCGCAAGCAACTGCGCAAGGCCGCAATCGAAGCCATGGCCCAGGTTGGCTTGGACGCCATCGATCCGGACACCCTGGTTGGCAGCCTGGGTATCGGCCACCAACAAATGGTCGAGATCGCCCGCAACTTGATCGGCGACTGCCATGTGTTGATCCTCGACGAACCCACGGCAATGCTGACTGCCCGTGAAGTCGAGATGCTGTTTGAACAAATCACCCGCCTGCAAGCTCGGGGCGTGGCGATTATCTATATTTCCCACCGGCTGGAAGAACTGGCCCGCGTCGCCCAACGCATTGCGGTATTGCGTGACGGCAAGCTGGTCTGTGTCGAGCCGATGGCCAATTACAACAGTGAGCAGTTGGTCACGCTGATGGTCGGCCGCGAACTGGGCGAAAAAATCGACCTGGGGCCGCGCACCATCGGCGCACCGGCCCTCACCGTGAAAGGCCTGACCCGCTCGGACAAAGTCCGCGATGTGTCGTTTGAAGTGCGGGCCGGGGAAATCTACGGCATCTCCGGCCTTATCGGCGCGGGGCGCACCGAGTTGTTGCGCCTGATCTTCGGTGCCGACACGGCTGACAGCGGTACCGTCGCCCTTGGCTCGCCGGCGCAGGTCGTGAGTATTCGTTCACCTGCCGATGCGGTCGGTCACGGCATCGCCCTGATCACCGAAGACCGCAAGGGCGAAGGCCTGCTGCTGACCCAATCCATCAGCGCCAACATTGCCCTGGGCAACATGCCGGAAATTTCCAGCGCCGGGCTGGTCAATGGCCGTGACGAAAATGCTCTGGCCAAACGCCAGATCGATGCCATGCGCATCCGCAGTTCCAGCCCGTCACAGTTGGTGTCTGAACTGTCGGGCGGCAATCAGCAAAAAGTGGTGATTGGCCGCTGGCTGGAGCGCGATTGCGCCGTGATGCTGTTCGATGAACCCACACGCGGTATCGATGTTGGCGCCAAATTCGATATTTATGCCTTGCTTGGCGAATTGACCCGCCAGGGCAAAGCGCTGGTGGTGGTGTCCAGTGACCTGCGTGAATTGATGTTGATCTGCGACCGGATCGGCGTGCTATCTGCCGGTCGCCTGATCGAGACCTTCGAGCGCGACAGCTGGACCCAGGACGACTTGCTCGCCGCCGCCTTTGCCGGCTATCAGAAACGCGATGCGCTGCTCAATGATGCCGCGCCTAGGAATACCCCATGAAAACGACTTCTTCCCCCGCCAAACGTGGTGGCAACTTCTACGGCCTGGGCACTTACCTGGGCCTGGCCGGCGCGTTGCTGGCGATGATTGCGCTGTTCTCGTTCCTCAGCGATCACTTCCTGTCCTATGACACTTTCAGCACCCTGGCCAACCAGATTCCAGACCTGATGGTGCTGGCGGTCGGCATGACCTTCGTGTTGATCATCGGCGGCATCGACTTGTCGGTCGGCTCGGTATTGGCCCTGGCGGCTTCGGCGGTCAGCGTGGCAATTCTCGGCTGGGGCTGGAGCGTCCTGCCGGCGGCACTGCTGGGCATGGGGTGCGCCGCGTTGGCGGGGACCATCACCGGCTCCATCACCGTGGCATGGCGTATTCCGTCGTTCATCGTTTCCCTCGGCGTGCTGGAAATGGCGCGCGGCGTGGCCTACCAGATGACCGGCTCGCGCACCGCTTATATCGGTGATTCCTTTGCCTGGCTGTCCAACCCGATTGCCTTTGGGATTTCGCCTTCGTTCATCATCGCGTTGCTGGTGATCATCGCCGCGCAGCTTGTGCTGACGCGTACGGTGTTCGGTCGCTACCTGATCGGCATCGGCACCAATGAAGAGGCGGTGCGCCTGGCGGGGATCAATCCCAAGCCCTACAAGATTTTGGTCTTCAGCCTGATGGGCCTGTTGGCCGGCGTCGCGGCGCTGTTCCAGATTTCCCGCCTGGAAGCGGCGGACCCAAACGCCGGTTCCGGCCTGGAGCTGCAAGTCATCGCCGCTGTGGTGATCGGCGGCACCAGCCTGATGGGCGGACGTGGCTCGGTGATCAGCACTTTCTTCGGCGTGCTGATCATCTCGGTACTGGCGGCGGGCTTGGCGCAAATTGGCGCGACTGAACCGACCAAACGCATCATCACCGGTGCGGTTATCGTGATTGCTGTGGTGCTCGATACGTACCGCAGCCAGCGCGCCAGCCGGCGAGCCTGAGCCATGGCCACGATCAAGGATGTAGCGGCGCTTGCGGGGATTTCCTACACCACGGTTTCCCATGTGGTGAACAAGACGCGCCCGGTCAGCGAACCGGTGCGGATCAAAGTCGAAGCGGCTATCAAGCAGCTCGACTATGTCCCCAGTGCTGTTGCGCGCTCGCTGAAGGCCAAGACCACGGCCACCATCGGCCTGTTGGTGCCCAACAGCCTTAACCCGTACTTTGCGGAACTGGCTCGGGGCATTGAGGATTATTGCGAGCGTAATGGCTATTGCGTGATCCTCTGCAATTCCGACGACAACGCCGAAAAGCAGCGCAGTTACTTAAGAGTGCTGTTGGAAAAACGGATCGACGGTTTGATCGTGACCTCCGTAGGCGGTGATGACAGCGGCCTGGCCGCCGGCCTCAAGGCTGTGCGCACGCCGATGGTCATCGTCGACCGTGCATTGGACGGCATTGATGTCGACCTGGTGCGCATCGACCACGAGCAGGGTGCCTACCTGGCGACCCGGCACCTGCTGGAGCTGGGGCACCGCGATATTGCCTGCATTGGCGGCCCCAGCCGTACCCGCGTCGCCCAGATGCGAATGGCCGGTTATTACCGTGCCCTTGCCGAAGCCGGGCTTGAAGTGCCGGCAGGCCACGTGCAGGAGAGTGACTTCACCAGCACCGGCGGCTACGCGGCTGCGGCGCAATTGCTGGCGGACAACCCCCCCAGCGCGATTTTTGCCGGCAACGACATGATCGGCTTTGGCGTTTTGCGCGCCGCAGCCGAGCGTAATATTCGGGTGCCCGGTGAGCTGTCGGTGATTGGTTTTGACGATATTCAAATGAGCCGCTACGTCTACCCGGCGCTGACCACAGTCGGGCAGTCGATCCTGCAACTGGGAGAGATGGCGGCCGAACTTTTACTGCGACGAATTGCGACCCCCCTGTTGCCGATCGAACAACGCATCGTGACGCCGAGCATTGTTCTGCGTGAGTCGACGGCACCGTTGGCCGGCGTGTTCGCCCAATACCGCTGAACCGAATTGATGAGTACTGATGTATGCCAGCAAAAGTAGTGGTAGTAGGCAGCCTGAACATGGACCTGGTCACCCGGGCCAGTCGCTTGCCACGCGCCGGGGAAACCCTGATCGGCGAATCGTTTTCCACGGTCCCGGGAGGCAAGGGTGCCAACCAGGCGGTTGCTTGCGCCCGGCTGGGTGCCGAAGTTGCGATGATTGGCTGTGTGGGTAGCGATGCCTATGGCGCCCAGTTGCGCGACGCGCTGGTGGTGGAGGGCATTGATTGCCAGGCCGTCGGCAGCGTGGACGGTTCCAGCGGCGTGGCGCTGATCGTGGTGGATGACAGCAGCCAGAACGCGATTGTCATCGTCGCCGGCGGCAACGGCCAGCTGACGCCGGCCTCGTTGCAGGCATTCGACAGTGTGTTGCAGGCCGCCGACGTGATTGTCTGCCAGCTTGAAGTGCCGATGGACACCGTGGGTCATACCCTCAAGCGCGGTCGCGAACTGGGTAAAACTGTGATCCTCAACCCGGCACCGGCCAGCGGTCCGCTACCCGAAGATTGGTACGCCGCCATCGATTACCTGATTCCCAACGAAAGCGAAGCCTCGGCCCTGAGTGGCGTGGTGGTGGATTCCCTGGACAGCGCTAAAGTTGCCGCGACGCACCTGATCAAGGCCGGAGCCGACAAAGTCATCATCACCCTCGGCGCCGAGGGCGTACTGTTTGCTGATGGCCAGGGCTTTGAGCATCTGGTGGCGCCCAAGGTCAAGGCCGTGGATACCACCGCCGCCGGCGACACCTTTGTCGGCGGGTTTGCTGCGGCGCTGGCGAATGGCAAAACCGAGGCCGAGGCCATTCGTTTTGGCCAGTCGGCGGCCGCCTTGTCGGTCACTCGCGCCGGCGCGCAACCCTCCATCCCCACGTTGCACGACGTTCAAGGTTTTGTACCGTCATGAAAAAGACTCCTCTGCTGAACATCGCCCTGTCGCGGTTGATCGCATCCCTGGGCCACGGCGACATTTTGGTGATCGGTGATGCCGGCTTGCCGGTGCCGCCGGGTGTCGAGTTGATCGACCTGGCGCTGACCAAAGGTATTCCCGATTTCGTCAGCACCCTGCGCATCGTGCTCAGCGAAATGCAGGTGGAAAGCCACGTGCTCGCCGAAGAGATCCTGCTCAAGCAGCCGCCGGCATTGGCCGATCTGAACGCCCTGACCGAGCAGGCCGCCTTGGGCGAGCGTAGGCTGGTCAGCCATGAGGAATTCAAGCAACTGAGCCGTAAGGCGAGGGCGGTTGTGCGTACCGGGGAATGCCAGCCGTACTGCAATATCGCGCTGGTCTCCGGCGTTACGTTCTAAAGTTCACCTACGACAAGGAGTGCGTCATGCAACGTGGTACCCAAACCCTGCGACACCTGTTCCGGAGTGTGCTGCTTTTGTCCGTACTAACTGCTGCAAACGCCCAGGCGGCGGAAAAGATCGACCTGATCATCGATACCGATCCCGGTGCAGACGACGTGGTCGCGTTGTTGTTCGCCATGGCATCCCCTGACGAACTGAGCATCCGCGCGTTGACCACGGTCGCGGGCAACGTGCGCCTGGACAAGACCTCCCGTAACGCGCGCCTGGCTCGTGAGTGGGCGGGGCGCGAGGAAATTCCGGTGTATGCCGGCGCACCACAGCCGCTGTTGCGTACCCCGATCTACGCCGAAAATATCCACGGCAAGGAAGGTATCTCCGGTGTCACCGTGCATGAGCCAAAAAAAGGCCTGGCCGAGGGCAATGCCGTTGATTACCTGATCAAGACCCTGAGTACCGCCAAGCCCCACAGCATCACCCTCGCCATGCTCGGCCCGCAGACCAACCTGGCGCTGGCATTGACCCAGGCGCCCGAGATTACTCAAGGCATCAAGGAAGTGGTGGTGATGGGCGGTGCGCACTTCAATGGCGGCAACATCACGCCAGTGGCCGAATTTAATCTGTTCGCAGACCCGATTGCCGCAGAAATCGTACTCAAAAGTGGCCTCAAGCTGACCTACCTGCCACTGGACGTGACCCATAAGGTCCTGACCAGCGAAGCGCGGCTGAAGCAAATCGCGGCATTGAACAACAACGCGAGCAAGGTGGTTGGCGACATTCTCAATGAATACGTCAAAGGCGACATGGAGCACTACGGTTTGCCTGGCGGTCCGGTGCACGATGCCACCGTCATCGCCTACCTGCTCAAGCCTGCGCTGTTCAGTGGCCGTGAAGTCAATGTGGTGGTGGACAGCCGTGAAGGTCCGACCTTCGGGCAGACTATCGTCGATTGGTACGATGGCCTCAAGCAGCCGAAGAACGCGTTCTGGGTGGAAAACGGTGATGCCCAGGGATTCTTCGACCTGCTGACCGAGCGTCTTGGGCGCCTGAAGTAAGTGGTATGCCGGTCGGCGCTCGCCGGCCGGGTCTTATTCGCGCTCGGGGTCCAGTGCCCCCATGTGATCGGCCGGGTATTTTTCAAATACCTGACCGATGAACGCTTGCGCGGCCTGGGTTCCCAACTCCTTGACCAACAGGTCTATACCGATGATTGCCAGCTCTTCCGGGCTTCCGGGGCTGTAGGAGCTTTGCCCTTGGGGCCACTTGGCTTTGATGTCGGCATGGATGGTCACGGTGGTCATGGGTGTCTCGCGAGTCTGGGAGGCTGTGTGCATTCTTTAGCTGGGTGAGTTAACCATTTTGCGCGGCGTTTGGCACTGCTACTTAGGCATGAGGGGAGGGCTGTGCGACACTGTTGGCCTGTTTAATTGCCAGGACAAGCCGCGTGCAGATCGATTTGAACAACCCCGAAGGCCTCACGCTGGAGGCGGTCCGCAAACTGCTGGCCAGTGCCAGTGACGACGAACATACCCAATTGCGCGTTACTCAGGCTGGTATCGCCTATATCTCTTCGGGTGTGGTGGGCGGGACTGATATCGAAGGGCTGTTGTTTCGCCTGGAAACCTGGGCGAAGGGTTCCGGTTATGTCGGCCTTGTTGCGGCCAGCGATGAGGTGTGGGTCATGCAGATTTTCAACGCGCTGAAGCAGAATTGGCCGAAGCCCCCATTTGATTACATTGACATCTATTGACCTTTTTCATATCTGGTGACGATTGAGTCGGCGATTGCCTGCCGGGAGTCAGGCAGACTTGCCCGGGCCCCGTCAGTGGCTCACTTCTTGAAACCATTCAGCGAAACCGCTGTCGCACGATCTCTGTCCATTTTTTCTCAAAGGAGGCTTCATGCCTTGGAAGCTCGCATCATTCGGTACTTTGTTGGCTGCGCTTGTTTTGACGGGTTGCAGCACCCCGGGTACCTCTGAGCCAGCCAAAGACAGTGGGGTGACCGACGCCGGTCATAGCCGCTGTGAGTCAAAGGCTGCCGAGTTCGCGATTGGCCAGATAGCTTCGCCCCAATTGCTGGACCAGGCCCGTGCCCGCGCCGGAGCGCAGAACGCACGAATCCTCAAGCCTGACGACATGGTGACCCTGGAGTATCGCTCCGACCGCCTGAACCTCAATACCGATGACAGGCTGGTGATTACTCGGGTCAATTGCGGCTGATCGCTCCAGCGCTTTTATGCTTCCCATAAAAAACCCCGTCACATGGACGGGGTTTTTTTGGCTCAGCGGAGAATTACTCGCCGCGAACCTGTGCAGCTTGCATACCCTTTTGGCCTTTCTCAGCCACGAAGGAAACGGTTTGGCCTTCTTTCAGGCTTTTGA
>Ga0247816_10000367_pt1 | contig 26371 bp, 28 predicted proteins | sample UWRJL209509C1_FD_179930 | JGI IMG/M metagenome (GOLD analysis project Ga0247816, IMG submission 179930) | Plant litter microbial communities from Arlington Agricultural Research Station in Wisconsin, United States - UWRJ-L209-509C-1 | ecosystem: Environmental > Terrestrial > Plant litter >...
GCCTCCGGGTTGGCGCAGCCGGTGGTCACGCCCCACTGCCAGGAGCCGCCGCCGATCTTGGTGCCTTCGCCGAGGTCGACGGAGGGCATCACGGCCAGGTCGTCGCCGAGCGCGGCGGCGTTGTTGGCCGCCGCCCAGCTGCCGCCGTACTGGATGGCGGTGACGTTGTTCTGGAAGTCGAGGGCGGAGTCCGCGCCACTCTTGGTGGCGATGTAACCGTCGGTGGCGAGGCCCTGCATCCACTCGGCCCACTCGAGCGCTTCGGGGCCGTTGAGCACGCCGTCGGCGGACTGGTAGTCGTCGCGGTCGACGAGGTCGCCACCGAAGGACTGCAGCAGCGGGGAGAACGCGTACGGGTACCACTCGCCCACGTCGCCGGTGCCGATGTCGAGCGGGTTCTTCCAGGTGCCCTCGGCCTTGAGGGCCTTCAGTGCGGACTCGAACTCGTCCTCAGTCCACGGTTCGTCGATGGTGGCCACGCGGATGCCGGCATCCGCCAGCACCGACTTGCGGGCGAACATGGCCAGCGCCACGTCGTAGTAGCCCACCGAGTAGGTCTCGCCGTTCCAGATGCCCAGGGTGCTGGGCAGGTTCTCGTCGAGGTCCACGCTCAGGTCGAGCGGGGTGAGGTACTTGGCCCAGGCCCAGTTGGGCACGTTCGGGCCGTCGATGTCGACGATGCAGGGCAGCTTGCCGGATGCCGCGGCCGCGATGACCGAGTCGTTGTAGGAGGCCTGCGGGAACGCCTGCAGCTTCACCGTGGTCTCGTCCTGGCTGTCGTTGTAGCCGTCGACGATGGCCTGCACGGCGGCGAGCTCCTCGGTGTTGCCGCCGTTGTGGGTCCAAATGGTGAGTTCACCGTTCTTGCCATCGGAGCCGGTGGTGCCGCCGCTGGCGCAGCCGGCCAGCGTGGCAACGAGACTCGTGGCAAGTAAACTCGCAACGATCAAGCGCTTCTTTGCGTGTCTCATCTTCATTCCTTCTTATCGGTTGGGTGGGGGTGTCTCGACGGAGGCGTCGATCGTCGCGATCGTTCCAGCGGTCGCGAAGTGTGGAGGTTGGCTCGTCGCCGCGTTAGCGCGGGGGCGGGCCGACTGACTGCCGCAGAACGAGCGGGCAGTGCATCTGAATCTGTTGCGGTGCCGAGTCGGCCTCGCCGGCCAGTTCGGCCGCGAGCCGCTCGATAGCCCAGCGGCCCATCTCGTAGTGCGGCAGGGCAATGGATGTCAGCCCCGGCAGCAGTGCATCCGCCAAGACTTCGAAGTTGTCGACGCTCACAATGCTGAGGTCGTCGGGGATCGCCAGGCCGGCCAGCTGGGCGGCCTGATAGGCGCCCATCGCCATCCGGTCGTTGAAGCAGAACAGTGCTGTGGGTCGGTCGGCCCGGGCGAGCAGCCGGCTGGCCGAGTCGCGGCCCTGCACGGTCATGGACTCGCTCACGGTGACCAGCGACTCGTCAAAGGGGATGTCGTGGGCGGCGAGAGCGGAGCGGTACCCGGCCAGGCGGCCGCGGGTGGCGGGGATGTCGTCGATGTTGCCCAGGTAGCCGATGCGTCGGTGTCCGGCGGCGAGCAGGTGTTCCATCGCGGTGACGGCGGCGCCCTCTTCGTCGGGAACGACAGAGGAGAGATCGGTGCGGTCGCTGGAGGCGTCGAGCAGAACCGTGGGAACCCCGCTCAGGGCGGCCGGCAGCTCAACGGCCTGGTGGTACATGCGGGCGTAGATGATGCCGTCGACGCTGTGCTGCAGCAGGGCGTCGATGCCGCGGCCCTCAACGGTGGCGTTGCGGTTGGAGTTGACGACCATGAGTACCTGGTCGTTGGCGGCGGCGGCTTCCTGTGCGCCGAGCAGCACGTTGCCGGCATAGGGCGTGGTGGAGATCTCGTCGCTGACGAAGCCGATGATCTGCGAGCGCTTGCTGCGGAGTCCGCTGGCGAGCCGGTTGGGTGCGTAGTTGAGGCCTTCGGCGACCGACTTCACGCGTTCCCGGGTGGCGTCGCTGAGCTGTCCGCCGCCGCTGAGCGAGTGCGACACGGTCGTCACGGAGACGCCGGCCGCCGCCGCGACCTCTCGAATGCCCACACGCTTGCTCATCATTGAACCTATTCCCAAAAACGTTTTTGTGATCTGGGTGTGAGCTTACATAAACGTTTTTGTGGATGTCAACCGATCAGGTCGAGGTTTCTGTAATCTGTGACGGAGGTTCTCTGCGGCATCTCTTCGAGGCCGACGACCCGGTCACCCGGCTCACTCTGCAGGGCACCCGGCAGACGAGCGCGGGCAACACCATCCTGCGCTACGCGCGCCGCGCCGACTGAGCCGGGAGCCGCCGCAGCCGGTTAGAAGTGCGTCAGGCAGTGCGCCGGCCGCTCCACCGTGAAGAGCCTCGCGGCCAGGAACGCGGCACCCGCGCTGTGCTCCCGCACGGCACCCGCCGCCACCAGCGTCACCGGATTCACCACGCCCAGATAGATCGACGAGAGCGCGGCGATGTCCAGCTCCAGATCGGGCGCCGCAGCGGATGCCGCCACCCGCGCGACACCGTCCTGCACCTCAAGCGCGAACGTTCCCCGGGTGAGACCCAGCTCGTCGGCGACCCGCAGAACGACGCTGCCGTCGGCGGCGAGCCGGCGCGCTTCCAGCGCCTGCTGCACATCGAGGATGCGCAGCCAGAGCAGGTCCCGCGGATTCGACGCGCTCACGCAGCGCGAATCGGCCAGAGCCCAGCTGAGCGGGTTGTCGACCGGCGCCCGGTCCCAGGTGACCCGCTCCACCAGGTCGATGGCGGCCAGGTACTGCCAGAGCTCGAGGCACGCCGCCGGACTGGCGGTCACGAGGTCCACGATCTCCATCGTCGCGGGGCTCTTGTCCCAGCCGCCAAAACGGTACGAGACGTAACCGTCGACCGAGCCGTCGGGGGCGTAGTGCAGCGCCGCCTTCAGCTTCGCGTCGGGTCCACCCTCCCAGCTCGCCATCCCGGCGGCCAGCTGGCGGTAGAACTCCTGCCGGCCAACAGACCCCGGCTGCTGCGCGTGCAACCGCCCGAAGACCTGCGGCGCGAGCTCGAGCAGCACCTTCGGGTCGACGACCTCCACGATTCCCACCGGCTCGTGCTTCACCCGAAACTTCGCCCCGGTGTCCACCGTGATGCTCTGCTCCGAGGTCGCCACACCGAATCCGAAGCGACCATAAATGGATGCCTCCGACGCGGTCAGCGCGGCAATCGCGACGCCGTCATCCTTCGCCAGGGCGAGGTCCGCGGTCATCATCCGGCGCAGCAGCCCGCGGCGGCGGTGCGAGGTGCGCACGGTCACGCCGGTGATCAGATGCGCATCCAGCAACCGGCCGAAGCCGATGTTCAGCGTGTTCCGTTGGGTGGCGAACGTGGCCACCGGCACCTCGTTGCCCAGCGAATGCGGCGCCGGTTCGCCGGTTTGGTACGCCCCCGTGTACACGGCGCCGTCCGCCCGGCTCCGGGCGATGGACTCCTGCACCCGCTCGTCGGTGTTGCGCTCCTCGTGGAATCCGAACGACACCGCCTGGTCCCAGGCCGTGGCGTCCGCATAGCCCGCCTCACCCGCGGCTGCCGGCCTAAAACGACGGATCTCGTATTCTGCGTTCATCGGAGACATGGGTCCGAGTCTAGAGATGCCGCCGCCTCCGGCTGGCAGCTCTCACGCCTGCGTCGGTGTCAGGGGTACGTCGTGAAGTCGAGTTCTTCGAACGTGGTCACTTCGTTCGCCCACCTCGTCGTCACGAAACGCTGATGATCAGGGTGGTCGTTATAGGCGGCGTAGGCCGTCTCATCGGCGAAGCTCATCGCGAACTGAAACTGAAAGTCGCTCTTCGGGCTGATCTGTCGCGATACCGCGAAATCCTGCACTCCGGCGATCGACCGCAAGAGTTGGGGCCCAGCGGTGAGAAAATCCGCTTCCTCGGCAGAGCCGGGCGAGTGGACGAGCGTGAACGCTACCGTGTGACGAATCATGCGCTCAGAATATCTTGCGAGACCAGCACTCTAAGCCAGCGCCGCCAGAGCCTCCCGGGCGCGCTTCAACGACGAGCTCAGCCCCCACTTCGCATCCAACTTTTCGAGTTCGGCGACCTGCTCCGGCGTGCTCGAGCGGATGCGCGCGTCGAACTCGGGCAGGTCCAGGTCGCGCACCACGTTCACCACCTTCGGTGCCACCTTCAGGTAGTCCGCGGCCGCGAGGATCTTCGACCGCGCGCTCGCGCCGAGCTTCGTCTCGGGGTCGGCCGCGGCGGCGATTATGCCGTCGAGGTCACCGAAATCGGACAGCAGGGTGGCGGCGGTCTTCTCGCCCACCCCGGCCACGCCCGGTAGCCCGTCGGAGGCGTCGCCGCGCATCGCCGCGAAGTCCGCGTACTGCGCTGGGCTGACCCCGGTCTTGGCGGTCAGCGACGCGTCGGTGAGGGTCTCCAGCCGCGACATGCCACGGCCCGTGTAGATCACCCGCACGTCACGGCTGTCGTCCACCAGCTGGAACAGGTCGCGGTCGCCGGTGATCACGTCGACCGGAATCGAGGAGTGCGAGGCGAGGGTGCCGATCACGTCGTCGGCCTCGTGCTCCGCGGCGCCGACGATGGGGATACCGAGCGCGGTGAGCACCTCCCGGATGATCGGCACCTGCGGGCTAAGCAGGTCGGGCACGATCTCGATCGCCGGGTCGGCATCCGTCGGCGCCTCGGCGGCCACCCGGTGGGTCTTGTAGGTGGGGATCAGATCGACCCGCCACTGCGGCCGCCAGTCGTCGTCCCAGCAGGCCACGATCTCGGTCGGCTGAAACTCGGTCGCGAGCCGGGCGATCATGTCGAGTAGGCCGCGCACGGCGTTGATCGGCATGCCGTCGGGCGCCTGCACGGTGTCTGGCACCCCGTGGAAAGCCCGAAAATACAGGGCGGCGGTGTCGAGCAGCATCCGGCGTTCGTGGTTTTGGGTCACGGCGGCATCCTGCCACATAAGTTATGATCGATGTCTGCTCGGCGTCGTCGCCGAGGTTGGTCGCGGCCGCCTCGGGCGTCGCGGTCCGAGGCTTGAAACCTCCGGCGTTCGTCTATGAGGCCCCGGAGGTTTCGTCATTTCTACAGTTAATTCCAGCATCACTCTCGACCCACGTCGGTGGTGGGCGCTCGCGGTCATCGCCCTCACCCAACTCGTCGTGGTGCTCGACGCCACGATCGTCAACGTTGCCCTGCCGCAGGCGCAACGTGAACTGGGCATGAGCGACACCGAACGCCAGTGGGTCATCACGGCCTACGTGCTCGCGTTCGGCGCGCTGCTGCTGATCGGCGGCCGCATCGCCGACTACTGGGGTCGCAAGCGCAGCTACATGGTCGGCATGCTCGGCTTCGGTCTCGCCTCGGCGTGGGGTGGCCTGGCGCAGTCGGGCCTCGAACTGATCATCGCGCGCGGCCTGCAGGGCGTCTTCGCCGCCCTGCTCGCACCCGCCGCCCTGGCCCTGCTCACCGTCACCTTCCCGTCGGGTCGGGAGCGGGGCACGGCCTTCGCCGTCTTCGGTACCGTCGCCGGCACCGGCGCGGCCGTGGGCCTGCTGCTCGGCGGGGTGCTCACCGAATTCGCCGACTGGCGCTGGTGCCTGCTGGTCAACATCGTCTTCGCGATCGTCGGCCTCGTCGGTGCACTCATGTTCGTCTCGGAGAGCCGCGCGGAGGGCGACAAGCACTACGACATCGCCGGTGCCATCACCGTGACCCTCGGCCTCGGCGCCCTGGTCTACGGCTTCACCCTGTCGGAGACCGGCTGGTCGTCCGCTCCCACCATCGGGTTCCTGGCCCTGGGTGCCGGTCTGCTCACCCTGTTCGTCTGGATCCAGACCCGCGTGGCCAACCCGCTGCTGCCGCTCCGCGTGATGCAGGACCGCACTCGCGCCGGTGCCTTCATCATCCAGGCCATCATCGGTGCCGTGTTCATCGGCATGAGCCTCTACATGGCCTTCCACCTGCAGATCGTGCTCGGCCTGTCGCCGCTCTGGGCCGGTCTCGCCTCGCTCGGTATGACCATCGCCACCATCATGACCGCGCCACTCGTCGCCAAGCTCCTGCCGCTCTGGGGAGCACGGGTCCTGATGAGCGTGGGCCCGTTCATCGCCGCCATCGGCATGTTCTATCTCACCTTCATCACCGCCGACGGCAGCTACTGGGCGCAGGTGTTCCCCGGCCTGGTCCTGGTGGGCTTCGGTCTGGCGTTCGCCGTCATCCCGGTGCAGAACGTGGCGCTGACCAACATCGCCGCCCACGACGCGGGTGCAGCATCCGCTCTGGTCAACTCGTCGATGCAGATCGGCGGCAGCATCGGCTTGTCGGTGTTCACGACCATCTACGTGAGCACCACGGCCGACTCCCTGGCCGGAGGAGCCAACCAGCTGGTGGCCTTCACCGACGGCTATTCGGCTGTGTTCCTGGCGACAGCGGTGATCCTGGTGATCGCCTCGATCGTGGGCGTCACGCTGCTGCGCAGCCCGCAGCCTCGCCGGAACGAGCCTGGCGCCGACGCGTCCCACGCCGGTGAGCCGGTGATCAGCCGCGCCTAACGGCCGACCTGCGCGAGACCGAGCTCGTAGGCGAGAATCACCGCCTGCACTCGGTCTCGCAGGTCCAGCTTCTGCAGGATCCGGCCCACATGGGTCTTCACTGTCGATTCGGCGACCACCAGGTGCCGGCCGATTTCCACGTTGTTCAGGCCCCGCGCTATCGCCACGAACACCTCGCGCTCACGGTCGGTCAGACTGCTCAGCCGGGCCGGAACACCCTCGCCTCCATGCGGCAGTGACCCCGCGAACAGGTCGAGCATGGCACGGGTCACGCGAGGGGAGACGAGGGCGTCGCCGGCGGCCACGGCGCGGATGGCGGCCATCAGCTCCGGCGGCGGGGTGTTCTTCACCAGAAAGCCACTGGCTCCCGCGCGCAGCCCGCCGAAGGCGTACTCGTCGAGGTCGAAGGTGGTGAGCACCAGCACCTTGCTGGCCGGAGCGTCGTGCACGATCTGCCGGGTCGCCTCGATGCCGTCCATGCCGGGCATGCGCACGTCCATCAGAACCACGTCCGGTTGCAGCCGCACCGCGGCCGCGACCGCTTCGGCACCGGATGCCGCTTCGCCGACCACGGTCAGGTCGGCTTCGGCGTCGAGCACCATCCGCATACCGCGGCGCATCAGTTCCTGGTCGTCGACCAGCACCAGCCGAATGTGGGTCATGTGTCGTCTCCTGCCTGCGGCATACTCACGTGCACTCGCCAGCCTCCGGCGGGCTGAGGTCCGGCCGTCATCGTGCCGCCGTACAGCAGTGCGCGCTCCCGGATGCCGATCAGGCCGCGACCGCTGCCGGCCGACGGCTCGGTCTGAGCGCCCGCGCCATCGTCGGTCACTGCCGCATCCACCCCACCGTCCCGGTAGTCGAGTTGCACCGTCACCCGCCTGGCACCGTCGGCGTAGCGCAGTGCATTGGTCAGACTCTCCTGCACGACCCGGTAGATCGCCGTCTGCACGCCGGCCGCGGTGGGTGGCTCGCCGGAGGTGACCAACTCCACGGGCAGCCCGGCCGACCGGAAGGTGGCCAGCAGCTCGTCGAGGTCGGCGATGACCGGCTGTGGATGCAGCGGTGAGGGGTTGTCCACATCCGATTCGTCGCCGTCGGCCCCGCGAGCGCCGAGCAGCCGGCGCATCTCGTTGAGTGAACGGCGCCCGATCTCGCTGATGTCCTGCATGGCGGCCCGTGACCTGGCCGGGTCTTTCTCGGCGATGGCCGCGGCGCCGTCGGAGAGCGACACCATGATGGAGAGACTGTGCGCCACAATGTCGTGCATCTCCCTGGTGATCCTGGCGCGCTCGATGATGGTGGCGAGCCGGGCCTGCTGATCACGTTCCCGAGCGAGCTGCTCGGCGCGGTCGACCAGAGCGGTCACGTAACGCCGGCGGCTGCCCGCGTTCACGCCGATCAACGTGGCGATGAGGGTGATCAGGATGAAGAACGGGTTCACGATCGCCGTGGATCCGACGGACCCAGCCGTTCCGGCCGAGAGCTGAGTGGAGAGGGCGACGCAGCCCACGCTGGCCGCCGCCGACCAGCCGAAACCCAGCCAGGCGCTCCGGGTCGACGCGTACACGGCCACGGAGTACAGCGCCACCGCGATCCAGACCGGGTACAGGCCGCCGTCCAGCACCAGCGCGATGATCGCGGTGGCCCAGGCCACCGCGAACGTCAGCCAGGGCCGGCGGCGACGCACCAGAACCGCCGCGGCCGTGACGGCGCTTCCCATGACCAACACCGCGACCAGCCAGGTGGGGCGGGTTGCCCCGGTGGCGAGAAACACGCTGAAGAGCCCGAACACGTCCACGACGAGAAAAACGCCGGCGAGGAGGGCGTCGACCAGTCGAGGGTGCCGCTGCCAGAACCGCAGGAGCGCGCCCGGGGGCCGGGGGAGTTCGAGCGGTGCGTCTGCCCGGTGGTCGCTCCGGCCGAGCGGCAGCGGGCGATCGGACATGCTCAGGACTCTACCCAACCGGACTGCCCGGACCTCTCGCCCACGATCGACCCGCCGAAGACCATCACCCAGCCGATCGCGATCGTGGTCGCGATCAGTTCCAGCGTGCCGCCCACATCCGTGCCCACCCGCAGCAGCGACAGAATGCCGCCGGCTGCGGCGATAAGGGCGACGGTCACGCCGGATGTCAACGACAGGCGACTCAGCGCCCGCCGCCCGGGCACGAATGACGCCTGCAGCATCGCCACGCAGGCGGCCGCGAAGGCGAGCACCGCCGCAACGGTGTGCACAAAATCCTGCGTGGTGAAGGTGTCACCCACCGGTAACGGGCACCCCGAGGTGCACGGCACCTGGGAGGCGAACAGAAAGAACACCGCCGCGAACCCGAGCGACACCGACGGCGTCCAGCGCCGCAGCACGGGGCCGGCCGAACGGATGCCCCGGCCCGCCCAGGCGATCGCGCCGCCGCCGGCCACCACCAGCAGCAAGGCCAGCTCGAACCAACGCGCCGTCGGCTCCCCGTCCGCTCCGAGCTCACTCACGTACAGCGGACGGTCCACGGTCAGCCGGGTGACCCAGATGAGCACCAGGGCGCTCGCCACAAGCGAGATGCCGACAACGGCGGCGCGACTGCGACCGGAGCGAGACGATGAACGAGTTTCTGGGCGCTGGAGAGCGGCGGGCTGGAGGAGCGTGCTGGGCATACCTCCACGCTAGGAAAGCACGTGGGCCGGGCGCGTCCGGCGCTAGTCCCCATTCGCCGGGCGATCGTGGTACCTGGGTACGACGCGTCGACGTGGGAGTTAGGAGCCTGGCTCGGTAGGCCCTGACTAGGATCCGATCAGCCGGCGGTCGCGACGACCGTATGGTCGTCCCGCTTCTTCCACGACCGCAGCAGTTGCCTGCGGTGCAGCCAGATAAGCAACGGCAGCGTTGCCAGCGGCGGGATGGCGGCCAGCAACGCGAGCACACCGCCCCACGGCGACCAGCGCAACCACAGCGCCGCCCAGAGGGCGACCACGAAGTAGATCGCGAACGCCCCGATGTGCAGCCGGCCGAAGATCACCATCACGATGTTGGTGGTTTCAGTGACGTAGCGCAGAACCATGCCCAGCAGCAGCCCGCTCCAGGTGAACGCTTCGAGCAGGGCCGCCACGGCGTACAGCCGGCCGGTGAAGCTCACGAGCGGATGCCCCGGGCCGGGCCGCCGGCGACGGTCTTGCGGGGAGTGCTCGCGCGCATACTGGCCGATCTTGGGGTGGGGTCGGTGGTGCCGATTAGGCTTCGATCCAGCGTGTCACTGATTAGGAGGCCATCGTGCCATTGACGCCCGGCTTTCCCACTTCGATGACCGAATACATCACGGTGTGGTGCGCCGACCTGCTGGAGCCGCTCACCGCGGCTCAGCGGGAGAGCTTCGTGCAGGGCGCGGCGATGATGTATGAGGGTGGCCCCTGGCACTCGCGCCTCGCCATTCAGCGGCTCGTCGAGTACTACCTCACCCCCGACCTGGATGCGGATACCCACTTCGGCGAACTGCTCGAGCACAACGCGGGCGGCGTCGCCGGTGCGATCGAGCGGCTGCGCGCGCCCTACCCGGATTCGCGGGCTGCCGCGGTCGACCAGCTGCACCTGCTACCGGGTACTCCCGAGCTGGTGGATGCCGTCAACACCGCCACCGCCGACGGCACCCTCACGGACGCCGAGCGGCAGAGCATTCTCACGAGCGCCCTGAGCCGCCGCATCCTCCCGGAGCCCATCCCGAACCCGCCGGAATACCCGCCGATTCCGGCGGACCACCCGGAGTCTTACGCCGAGCGGCTGGAGCGCGATCCGCCGTACGAGGAGATTCCCCTCACGGACGGGCCGTACCTGGATCGCCCTGGATGCGCTCGGCAATGAGCTGGGCAAGCTGCTCACGCAGGCCCTGATCGAGAGGCTCGGGCGCGAGCGCGTCGTGCAACCAGAGGCCGTCGGCGGCGAGGCGGGCCATGAACTGCTCGACGGCGGTGTGGTCGCCCAGGTCGGTCGGAGCGGACGGTGTCCACCGGTCGAGCACGTCGTTCCACGCCTGGGAGTATTCGGCGGTGGTGGAACCCTCGATAAGCAGGAGCAACTCGGCGCGGGTCGAACTCTGGATCGATGCGCGGGCGTACGCCTCCAGTCGTTCGGTCACCGACGCATCCGCTGCCGGTTTGCCGGCCTGGGCGACCATGCTGGCCTCCCAGAGCCCGGCCAGGTGCTCGTGCAACGCGACGATCATCTCTTCGCGGGAGGGGAAATGGTAGACGAGGCCGCCCTTGGTAAGGCCGGATTCGGCCGCGACGGTGTCGTACGTGACGCTCTTGATGCCGTCCCGCTGCACGACCCGCGCGGCGGCGTCGAGGATCAGGGTGCGTTTGCTTTCGCGCATGTAGCCGTTCTGATTAGTGGTTCGCGGTGACGACGATCGAGCCCGGGCCGTGCCGCCGGAGCAGAACGCCTGTGACCACGGTACCGAGCATCAGGGCGGTCGCGACCACGATCAGCACGATCACGTAGCCGGCGTCGTAGGCCTCCCCGGCGGCCGCGATCAAGGCATCCCGAGCGGCCGGCGTCTCGTTGGCGACGGCCAAGGCACGGTCGATGCTGTCGCTGGCGGTGCCAGCCACCCCGGCCGGCAGTCGAACGGTCGAGGTGAAGACCGCCGTCACGAGGCTGCCCAGCAGCGCCACGGCCGTCAGGTTGCCGAACTCGTACGACACCTCCTCCACCGAGGCAGCCATACCGGCCCGGCTCGCGGGCACGTTTCCGATGATGGCCGTTGAGGCCACCGACATCACGGCACCGAGGCCCATCCCGATGACGACGAGGGCCACAACGAACGCGGTCACGTTGACGTCGAAGGTCAACATCGCGGCCACCACACCGAGTGCACCCACGGCCAGGCCGCCGGTGATCAGCGGCAACAACCCGGTGCGGTGCACAAACGCTCCGCCGAGCACGGAGGTGGGCAGCGATCCGAGGGCGATCGCCGCGACCATGAAGCCGGCCTCCAGCGGGGTGAACTCGGCGACCAACTGAAAACGCTGAGTGGTGACGAGCTGCACCCCACCGATGGTGAACATCGCGAAACCCGCGGCGAGCACCCCGGCCAGGAACGGCGGATTGCGGAAGATGCCGAACACCAGCAGCGGGTAGGGCAGAACTCGCTGCCGGCGTACGAAGAGCACGGCGCCGACGACGGCGGCCAGCACGGCGACCACGACGACGGGCGCCGAACTGCCGACCTTGGCCACCTCCTTGATGCTGATGACAAGCCCCACCAGGGCGACCAACGCCAAGATCGAGGAGAGAAGGTCCCATTTCTTTGACCGGTCTGCGTCGTTGTGTGGAGCCAGAACCAGGGTGGCGACGATAGCCACGATCACGACCGGGACATTGATCAGGAACACCGATCCCCACCAGAACTGGGAGAGCAGCACCCCGCCCACGATGGGGCCGAGAGCGCTGCCGACGACGGCCATGCTGCCCCACACGCCGATGCCGATGTTGCGTTCGCGTTCATCCTCGAAGGTGATCCGAATCAGCGCCAGGGTGGCCGGCATCATCGAGGCCGCACCGACAGCGAGCACCGCACGCGACGCGATCAGCGCCTCCGGCGTGGGCGAGAAGCCAGCCGCGAGCGAGGCGAGCCCGAAGATGACCAAGCCGATCAAAAACATCCGTCGGTGGCCGACCCGGTCGCCGAGCGTGCCGGCGCCGAGTAGCAGTCCGGCCATCACGACCGGGTAGGCGTTGATGATCCAGAGGCTCTCCGAGCTCGTCGCCCCCAACTCGTCCACGAGCGTGGGCAGCGCCGTGTACAGAATCGAGTTGTCCAGAGTGATCAGCAGCAGTCCGGCTGCCACCGTGGCCAATACTGCCCACCGACGCCGAGCCGTCATGTCATGCCTCATTCGTTTGGAGGCCACGCGGCCCGCCAATCAGTTTACCGTACAAAAAGTACAGTTTGCCGCCGTTCAGGTGAGTGGATGTCGCCGGCTCCCCAAAACCTGCCCTGGATGGGGGCCTTAGTTTTGCGGTGTGATCGGGATAACGTGTGCGCGCAGGGCCCAAACCCACCCGTCGAGAGTTGGAGTCACTATGACCAGTACCGTGTCCACCGCCCGCCCGACTACCGTCACCGCGTCGTTCTACCTCTGGCTTGTTACCGTCCTCATCGGACTGGTCGGCGCCGTGCTCCTCTTCGTCCTGTCCGGCTCGACCGAGGTAGCCGAGGTGGCCGGGAGCACCGAAACCACCGCGGCCATCGGCACGGCGGTGTTCGTGACCGCCGGGGTGATCGCCATCGTGTTGGCGGTCGTGCAGCTGATCATCGTCTTTCAGATGAACGCCGGCAAGAACTGGGCGCGCATCGTGCTGTTGGTGCTCGCGGCGCTGCAGGTGGTCGGGGTGCTCACCGGTGCCGCCACGGCAAACTGGGCGTCCTGGCTCGGTCTGGCAGTCACGGTGCTGGCTGCCGTGCTGATGTACCTGCCGGCGTCGAACCCGTACTTCCGCCGAACCGCGTCGTAACGGAGCTAGCCGACCGCCAACGCGTTGACGTCGATGCGACGGTTCACCACGCCGTCCGCGGCGGCGCGTAGGGTGATGCCTTCGGCGCGGGCGTAGTCGCGCAGCGCGCCGAAGGCCTCACTCATGGTGAACGAGTGCACTTGAGCGAGCACGCCCTTCGCCTGCTCCACCAGAATGCGGGTATCCAACGCCAGGTGCAGCTGGGCCGCGACCACTGCGGGGTCGTGCAGGGCGTTCTCGTGCACAATGCCGACGGCCGCGACATCCGCCAGGGCCTGGGCGAGCTGCTTGTCTCGGTCGCTGAGCGCCCCGGTCACCGTGCCGAGCAGATTCATCGCGCCGATCACCGCGCCGTGCAGCCGCAGGGGAGTGGCATGCGAGGCACGAAAGCCCTGCTCGAGCGCCGTGGTGCGAAACCTCGGCCATTTGCCGGCATCCGCTTCGATGTCGGGCACGCTCACCGGCTCGCCGGTCTTGTAGCTGTCGATGCACGGGCCGGCGCCGGCAGCCACGATCATGATCTCCACGATCTCGGCCTCTTCGCTCGTTGAGGCCACCAACTCGAGTACGCCGTTGCTGTCGACCAGCAGGATGCCCCCAGCCTGTACGCCGAGCAGGTCGGTGCATGTGTTCACCAGCGTCGAGAGCAGATCTACGACGTCGTAACTGGCCACCAACGTGCCCGCGACACGTACGAAAGCATCGTTGATTTTTTCTTCACGGGTGCTGTCAGCCACCTGGTTGTTGTCGTTCATGTCGGCCTACTCCGAGAGTTCTGCGAAATTGAGGCGCCGGCTGACGACCTCGCGCGCAATCTCTTGAACGGTACTTCCGCTAGAAAAAGCGTATGCCCGGATGCGTGAGAACGCATCCGTTGCGCTGATATTAAGTTGAACCAGCACCATGCCGGTGGCTTGGTGGATCTCCCGGCGCGACTCGATGGGCGCCGCCCCATCTGGTGCCTCGTCGTCGGCGAGCACGATGGCCCGGCGAAACGCGGGGCCGGCGATGGCGCGGCACAGGGAGGCAGCGAGTTCGGTGGAGCTGTCGTCGAGGTGCCCCGGGGTGGTGCGGTAACAGGTGACGGTGCCGGTGCAGGCCGCGCCGAGGAGCAGCGGGAACACGAAAATGGCACCCACTGTGAGCTCGGCTGCGCTCCGCACGAAGGCCGGCCACCGATCGGCGTTGGCGAAATCGGGAACCGCCACAGCCGCAGCGGTGGCGTAGACCTCGTACGCCGGTCCCTCGCCCAGATCGAACTGCATCTCGTCGAGCCGAGCGGCCGTTCGGTCGGTGGCGTGAATCATCGACGCCCGCCGATCCTGGTCGAACACCGAAATGGCCGCTCCCGTGATCGGCAACAGGTCCACAAACGGTGACGCCAGGGTGCGACCCTCGAAAGGTCGACCTGACGAGACGTCAGTCATTTCAGTCTCACCGCCCGTGTCTCGTCGCTCGAATGTGACCGGCCCGCACAAAGCCTTGTCCACCATTAACGATAGTCCGCGGTGCCCTGCTCAGCGGCGACAACTGGGTAGGGTCAACATGGGCTCACCGACAAGCGGATGTCGACTGACGACTCATCGAAAGGTGCACCAGTGTCCCACTCTGCTTCGATCCCCGAGGAGCCCGATGCGGGGCCGGACGGCCGTGACGAAACCATCACCGAACGCCTGGACCGCAACTGGGCCGAGCTGCTCCAAGAGCTCCGGGTGATCCAGACCGGTACCCAGATTCTGACCGGATTCCTGCTCGCGGCGGTGTTCCAATCCCGGTTCGACGAATTGGATGCCTTCCAGCGCGACACCTACCTGGTGCTGGTCGTCACCTCCGTGCTGACCACCCTGGTGGGGCTGGCGCCGGTCAGCCTGCATCGTGCACTGTTCCGCCGGCAGGCCAAGGCCACCATCGTGCGCGTCACCGACTACTTCATTCAGGCCACCCTGGCCGGTGTGGCAATAACGGTGGCGGGCATCGGTCTGCTGATCTTGACCTGGTACTCGGCCGGGCCTGGGGGGTCATCTTCGCGGTCTTCATCTTCGTGGTGGTCATTGTGCTGTGGATCGTGCTGCCCCGCATCGTGCGCCGAACCGCCTGACCCGCGAGTAGGGTGCCTTCCATGCCCGATGCCCCGTTCCACGCCGAGCCGTTCCGCACCCGCACCAGCGCCGCGGCGATCGACGACCTGCGCACCCGGTTGCGTGCCACTCGCTGGCCCGACGCCCCCGAAGACGCCGGGTGGGCGCTCGGCACCGACGTTGACTACCTCCGCGAGCTGGTCGCCTACTGGGCCGATGGGTTTGATTGGTCTGCGCAGGAGGAGATGCTTGGTCGTCTGCCCCGGTTCCGGGCTGAGGTGGGCGGCCTGGGCATCCACTTCGTGCACGCCCGCGCCGTCGCCCCGACCGGGCCGGTGCTGCCCCTGGTGCTCAGTCACGGCTGGCCGGACTCGTTCTGGCGGTACTCCAAGGTGATCCCGTTGCTCACCGACCCGGGCGCGCACGGCGCGGACCCGGCCGACGCGTTCGACGTGGTGGTGCCCGACCTGCCAGGTTTCGGCTACTCCGACCGGCCCACCGGTGCGCCGTTGAACTCGATCGACGTCGCCGCGCTGTGGGCGCAGCTGATGACCGGCCTCGGCTACCCCCGGTTCGGCGCGGCCGGCGGCGACATCGGCAGCCACGTCAGCCGGTATCTCGCCCTCAACGAGCCGGATCGGGTGGTGGCCGTGCACCGCACCGATGGGGGTCTGCCCGTGGGCGATCCGGCCGACCTCACGGCGGAGGAACGCTCCTGGCTGGCCGACGGCGCCGGGTGGGCCGCCACCGAGGGGGCGTACGCGGCGATCCAGCGCACTCGCCCACAGACGGCGGCCGTCGGCCTCACCGATTCACCGGCCGGGCTCGCCGCCTGGATCGTGGAGAAGCTCCGGGCCTGGAGCGACAGCGACGGCGACCTCGAACGCTCCTTCACCCGGGACGAGATTCTGACCGGGATCTCGATCTACTGGTTCACCGAGACGATCGGGTCGTCGATGCGCATGTACAGCGCCAATGCCGCCATACCGGCCGCCCAACTGACCCGGCGGGTCGAGGTGCCGTCGGGATTTGCCCTGTTCCCCGGCGATATTCTGCGCCCGCCGCGCCCGTGGCTGGAGCGCACCGCCAAAACCGTGCGCGTAACCGAACCATCGCGCGGCGGGCACTTCGCCGCGTTCGAGGAACCCGAGCTGTACGCCGAGGAAATGCGCGAGTTCTTCCGGCCGTATCGTGCGAGTGTCTGACGTGTGACGTACGCTCGATATCTTGGCGTTCAGCTCCTTGCGGTGCGCCCGAAACCTGGAGGCGCATCATCGGCAAGCTCATTTACGACGGTATCGAGGTCGAGTTCGACGACCGCACGCTCGTCCACATGCAGATTGTCATCGGCGCCAAGCTGCGCCGCGGCGAGAGCTTCTTCTTCTCCTGGAACGACACCCCCGACATCGGTGACGGTCGGTCGAGCATCTGGCTGCACGCCAGCATGCCGCTCTACTTCAAGTACTTCGGCGGCAAGACCCCCAGCGTCAACCGGGAATGGATCGAGACCCTGACGCTGTCGGCCAACAGCGGGCAGGGCCTCCTTCTCACCGCCGAACCCGAGCGGCAAGACTAGAACTGCGGCGACGACCTAGGAGTTGGAGTCGGAGTTCAGGAAGTCATCGTCGATGAACGGTGCGTCGCCCTGGATGTCCGGGGCAGACACCGCGTACGCCTGACCGCCCACTGGCGGGAACTCCGGCACGGGGAAACGCAAGGCCTCATCCTCCACGGTTGAGCCGTCCACGTCGACGACCTTCAACTGCGTCGCGCTGCTGAGAACGAGAGTGTGGTTGTGCACGGTGCCGTTGGTCTCCAGCACCGGAATGTCGACGGCAACGGCCGCGGCCATCGACGCCACATTGGTCACATAGTTCACGAGGGCCGTCGACACCTGTGAGCCGGTCACAAATGGCTCACCGTTGTATGTGATTTGTTTCATTCCAAGACCCTACGTCGTCGGAGCAAGATCGGATGCCCGCCGATCGGCGGTTCCGTGCGTTTCTGTGTCAACCCTTCCGGTGTACCAGATGCGCCGGTAGGGGTTGACAGGACCCCGATTCTGCGACAATCACGTGCGTGGCACGCGGATTACCGCCACGATTCCATCTGATTCGCCAGATTCTGACGTGCCCGTGCCAACAAACCTCGCACCCGCGGCAGGGTCATGTCGAGCTCTTCGGCCATGGCCGCGTAGCTCAGTCCGGACAGTTCCCGCATCTCCCAGACCCGACGTTGGTTGGTCGGCAGGGCCGACAGGGCCACATCCAGGGCATCGTTCTGCAGATCGGTCGACACGACCTCGAACGGACTGAACCGGGCCGGGGCAGGAACGGAGTCGTCCAACTCGGTCAGTCTGGTGCTCGCTGCCCGCAACCGGTCCATGCACTTGTTGCGCACCACCCGCATGAGCCACGGCTTCACCATGCTGGGGTCGTTCAGGGTCGACAGCTTGTTCCACGCCGCGATGAAGGCCTCCTGCACCACGTCGTCGGCTTCGGCGGAGGAGCCCAGCGTGCTCACCGCGAAACCGAGCAGATTGGCCCGGTAGCGCTGCAGCAGAACATCGAACGCCGCACTGTCTCCGGCCACGGCAAGGTTCACCAGGGCGGCGTCGGTCTCGTGTTCGAGTTCGAGGTGGCTGGACGGCCTGGGGTCCGCGACGTCGCCGCCGGCATCCAGGGTGCTGAGCGACGTCATGACGTACGAGACTCCGGTTCGGTCTTGAATCCAACGGCCTTGTGGCTGCCGTCGCAGAATGGCTTGAGGGTGGAGACACCGCACCGGCAGAGCGCGACGGTCTTGCGCCGTGGTGCGATCACCTCACCCGTCGGGGTCAGAATTTCGAATGAGCCGCGCACCAGCAGCGGGCCGTCCGGGCAGGCCGTGATGCTCACTGGTACGTCCCCGGCGGGCACGTTCCCCGTCTCCGAGGTCACGCCAACGTCCCCGCAGGCGCGGCCGTGCGCAGGGCGGATTCGCCGGCGGTCCAGGCGGCCAGCACCTGGCTGCCGACGAGTCCGTCCACATACAGGCAGGCGGATGCGCCGAACACGACGTCCTCGAGTAGGTCCGGCTCGTCCTCGGTGAGCGCCCCGGCCAGGTCGCGGGCAGCAATCTGCTCGTGCACCGCGTCGGCCTCCACGTGCTCGTCGAAGTAGTGGGTGACCTCGGCGTCGTAGCCGAGCCGGCGGAAGCCGTTGCCGTACTGCCGGTTGGGCAGCGAGGAGGTCATCTCGAAGGCGGCGAGGTGGCCGGCGATCGCGCCGCGCAATCGGCGCTGGGTGCCGAACATGGTCATCATGTTGCTGGAGGCGAGGGTGATCGCGGGGACGGCATCCACATACCGGCCCACGGTGTCGTCGAGGCCGAGCCCGCGCATGGTCTGGGCGAACAGCTGGGAGTGCATCTTGGCCAGGCGGCCATCACCGTACTCGTCGGACTGAATCTCGACCAGCGCGGCCTTCGGCCGGCCGTGCAGGCGCGGGATCGCCCAGCTGTGCGGGTCGGCTTCCTTGAGCTTGTACACCGATTGCTGGATGAGGAACTCGTGCGCCTGCTCGTCGGTGGCCTTCTTCGCCAGGTAGCGAGCCACGCTGGGCGCGGTGTCGGCGGCGGCCATCTCGAACAGGGCGGCGGCCACGGTGTCGACGCCGGCGCTGGGCAGCGGCGGGAGAGGCACCTGATCGCGCAGCGTCTCCTCGAAGGCGGCCTCGATGGTCGCCACGAGGCGCAGCACATCGGGGTGCCACTCCAGGGCGTCATCGATACCGTCGAGGCCGCTGTAACGCAGCTCATAGGCGGTGAAAAGCGCCGCCTGCAGGTCGTCGTCCTGCAGAATGTCCGCGGTGTCGCGGATGGCTGCAGCCGTCAGTTGGTGCAGAGCCGTGGCCAGGGCCGCTTCGATCGAATCCTCTCGGTTCTCGAGCAGATCAATCAGAGCGGAGCCGACCGGGCCCCGGGGGTGTGGGGTTTTCACGTCTGTGTCCTCGCAGAATTTGCTGGCGTGAGCACCTGTTTGGCGGCTCAGCCTGGCGCGAGCGTAACAGTCGGGGAAGGGGCCTGCCCAGCCGATTTGGGGGCTTGACAGACCCACAATCTTCTGCTGTTCGGTTACTTCTGCGAGAACGCGTTCGGGTCGAGGCCGGCGATCCTGCGGGCGTGCTCGAGCAGCTCGTCTTCGGGGATGCTGTGCCCGCCGTCGGCCAGGCGCTGACGCAGTGCGGCCAGCACCTGGGCCTCGTCGTGACCGGCCAGATCCGCTTCCTCCTGAATGAGGATGCCCGCGAGCTGGTCGTCCTCGGTGCGGGGGTGCTGGTCCTGAATAGGTTCGTCCTGGGTGTCGCCGTTGAAAGTCACGCCATTCTCCGATCAGGGGGATTTGTATGACCAGTATCCCGTGTCGGCGAGGGATTGCTGACGCACGGGGGCCGGTTGCCAGGAAACACTCCGTCCAGCCCTCGTGCGGACGCCGCTGCCGCAGATCGTAGGCTTGACCCGGCGCCGGCGACGAAAGAGGACAAACTATGAGCGAGCAGCCCGCACCCTATGGGGGAGCTCCGGTCGCGGCCGTGAAGCGTAAGCGCACCCGCATCCATCACCTGCGCGAGATGAAGGAGCGCGGCGAGAAGTGGGCCATGCTCACCGCCTACGACATGTACGCGGCCGCCACCTTCGACGAAGCCGGCATCCCGGTGTTGCTCGTTGGCGACTCCGCCTCGAACAACGTCTACGGCAACGAGACCTCGCTGCCGGTCACCGTCGACGAGTTGCTGCCGCTGGTGCGCGCCGTGAGCCGGTCCGCCCCGCACGCGCTGATTCTGGCCGACCTGCCGTTCGGCTCCTACCAGGCGTCCGCCGAGCAATGCTTTCACACCGCGGTGCGGTTCATGAAAGAGGCCGGCGCGCACGCCGTGAAGCTCGAGGGCGGCATCGAAATGCTGCCCCAGGTGGAGATGCTCGCCCGGTCGGGCATCCCGGTGATGCCGCACATCGGCTTCACCCCGCAACTGGAGCACAGCCTCGGCGGCTACCGGGTGCAGGGCCGCGGCGACGACGCCCAACGCCTCATCGACACCGCCAAGGCATTCGAAGCGGCCGGCGCCTTCGGCCTGCTGATCGAGATGATTCCCGGCGACGTGGCTGCAGAGATCACCGCGGCCGTCAGTATCCCCACCGTGGGTATCGGCGCCGGCAACGGCTGTGACGCCCAGGTCCTGGTCTGGCAAGACATGGTGGGTCTGCGCACCGGCCGGCTGCCCCGCTTCGTGAAGCAGTACGCCGACATGCACGCCGTGCTGCACGATGCCGCGAAGGCGTTCGCGGCGGATGTCGGCGCCGGCACGTTCCCCGCACCCGAGCACACCTTCTAGGCCGCTCAGGGGATTCGCTCAGGGAAGCTCCGGGAAACTGGCTATCCAGTCATCTCGAAGGGTTTCTCGTGAGCAATCTCCAGCGCATTCTGAACATGGCGGCGAAGGCCCTCGACAAGAAGGGTCAGACGCCCGGCAACGGGTCGGGAAAGACCGACTGGCGCGACATGGTCCGCACCGCGGCCGACAAGGTCACCGGTGATTCCCGCCCGACGACCACCCCGCCCGCGTACCAGGCCCGCCCCGGCGCGACCCCGCCGCGCCCGGCAGCGTCGCGCCCGGCCGCCCGGCCCGCCATGAACCCCGAAGACGCCGCGGCCATCGCCCGATACGACTACCTGCTCAAGACGGCGCAGCCCGAGCAGCTCGAGCAGGTGCACCGCGACGCGTTCGCCCGCCTGAGCCCCGCCCAGCGGGAGCAGGTGAGCAGCCAGCTGCGCGAGGGACTGCCGGCCACCGAACAGCCCGCCTCCAACGAGCCGGCCGATCTCGCCCGGGCCGCGGCCCGCGGTGAGGCCCACAACCCCGGCTTCCTGCGCAAGCTGTTCTCGCAGGGGTCGGGCCGCGCCGGCGCGGGCGCGCTCGCCGGAGCCGGTGTCGGCGCCGTCGCCGGGGTCGGCCTGGGCGCCGCCGGTGGGCTGCTGGCCGCCGTGGCGGGTGGTGCCGTGCTCAGCAACGTGGCCGCACCCCTGCTCGACGCGGCGACCGGCATGGGAGTCGACTTCGAGAACCTCGCCGGTGACCTCGGCGGCCTGGGTGAAACCGCCGTCGGTGACCTCAGCGGCCTGGGCGAGACCGCCATCGGCGATGTCACCGCGGGCGCCGAGGAGTACACCTCCGGTCTCGGCGAGCAGGTCAGCGAGCTCGGCTCCAACTTCGAGATTCCCGGACTGGGCAACCTCGGCGACTTCTTCGGCCGCGGCAACTAACCCCCACCCAAGGGTGGCCCATTTTTGCTAGTGCGGAGTCCCTCCGCACTAGCAAAAATGGGCGACCCATCACACGGGGCCGGTTCTACTTCTTCGTTTTCTTCGTGACGGGGCCGTACGACACGTCGACCTCCGCCATTTCCATGTCAGCGGTGGCCTGGATGAGCTCCATCAGTTCCGGGTCCAGCCCGGGAGCGAACTCCTCCATCCGCTCGTCGGCGATCACCATCGGGGCTCCTTCCGGGGCCTGCTCATCCGCCGACAGCGTGGTGCCGTCCTTCGACGGCGACATGCCCTGGAAGATCTTGCCGGCCTCGGACGCCCCGGTGAGGTCGAACGTGTACTGCTTGCTCTGCAGGCCGAGGTCGACCAGCTTCTTCACCTCGGGGAACTTCTCGGCGTTGGTCTTCGGAATCGGCAGCAGCTTGTTCCAGTCCACCCCGAGCGACTCGAGCGCCTTGGCGTAGGCGTTCTCGTGCGCCTGGTCGCGCACGATCAGGTACGACAAGGTCGAACGGGCCGTCTTGTTGTCGGTCATCTCGTAAATGCGGCACTTCTGCAGACGCCCGGTGGATTCGAGCATGAGGTTGTAGAGCAGGTCGAGCACGAGGTTGCCGGAGTTGTAGACGTAGCTGCCGCTCCACGGGTTGCCGACCGCGTCGACGGGCAGCGCGCCCTGGGCGCCCACCAGGTAGTGGTGGATATTGCCGGTGTCGAGCGCGATGTTCAACGGCGTTGCACCGTTGGCGCCGGCCTTGTCCAGCGGGTCGGTGACCTTGCCGTTGTAGCGCGGCGACCCGTCGAGCAGCCGGGAGATGGTGGTGCCGATCAGCTCGACGTGGCTGATCTCCTCGGTGCCGATGCCCTGGATCAGGTCGCGATACGGTTTGGCCGCGGCGCCCCGGAAGTTCATCGACTGGAAGAGGTACTGCATCATCGTGCGCATCTCGCCGAACTGGCCACCGAGACCCTCCTGCAGCGCGTTGGCGGCGGCGGGATCCGGCTCGTCCTGGGCAATGTCATGAATGAGGCTTTGAACGTGGAAATACATCGGTGTCCTTTCACAGTCGACTGGGTGGTGCGGCGACCGGTCGATCCGGTCGGTGGTGCGAGGTGGCGTCAGCTCTTGCGGTCGAGCCTGGCCTTGCTCTTCTGGCGCAGCTCACGACCCTGCGCCACGTCGGCACGTTCCTTCTCGGCGGCCTTGTCGCTCTTGCGGGTGTCCCGCGGCGGCAACTGGATGTCTACTTCCGCGGCGATCCCGGCTTGCAACTGCCGGCCCCGCTCCAGTTCGGCGTCGAACTCGGCACCGAACAGAAGCGCCAGGTTCGCGATCCACAGCCAGAGCAGGAACACCACCACCCCGGCCAGCGACCCGTAGGTGCGGTCGTAGCTGGAGAAGTTGGTGACGTACAGCCCGAACAGGAACGACGCCACCAGCAGGGTGATCAAAGCCAGCAGGGCACCCATGCTGACCCAGCGGAACTTGGGTTGCTTGGCGTTCGGGGTGGCGTAGTACAAGATCGCGATGATCAGCACCGCCGCCAGCGCCAGGATCGGCCACTTGACGATGGACCAGACAATCTGCACGGTCTCGCCGAGCCCGAGGGCGGTGCCGACCGCCTCGGTGACCGGTCCGGAGACGATGAGGATGACCAGCATGATCAGAATCAGCAGGATGCTGACGATGGTCACGCCCAGCTGCACCGGGCGCAGCTTCCAGAACGGCCGGCCCTCCTCGATCTCGTAGATCCGGTTCATCGCCCGGCTGAACGCGCCCACATAACCGGATGCCGACCAGATAGCCAGCACAATGCCGAACACCAGGGCGAACCCGGCGGCCGGCGACGAGCTGAACTGCTCGAGCGGCCCGCGCAGCGTGTCGGCCGTGCCACCGGGAGCGACCTCGTCGACCAGAGAGAGGATGGTGTCGGTCGAGCGTTCTCCCTGGCCGACGACGCCGAGCAGGGAGATCAGCGCGATCAGCGCCGGGAACAGCGACAGCACGGCGTAGTAGGTCAGCGCCGCGGCCAGGTCGGTGCACTGGTCGGCGGTGAACTCCCGCAGAGTCTTACGCAGCACGTACTTCCACGAGGGCTTGGCCACCTCGGCGGGCGAATCCGGCTTGCGCGGATCGTCGGGCGAGGGCGCCGACTCATTCTTTTTGCGGGTTTTATTTCGTGCCACGGCAGTGTCTCCTGTTCACGCCAACCGGAAATGACTGGGCGAATCTGGTCAGCCTGTATCGATTCGTGGTCGAACTCAAGCAATTCGGAGCAGTCAGAATCGCTGCGAAAATTTCGTGACGAATAGACGAAAGCGGCGTCTTTAATAAGATGCGCCCCATGAGAGCGTCTTCCACGCCGGTCGAGCAGGTTCTTTTCGTCGGGGGGTAGCGGGCCCGGCGTTCGCACACTAATCTGCGACGGATTCGCCCGCCGCCACATCTGCCCTCTCGGCAGCCGCGCCGACCGACCGAGATTGGATACGCTCAGTACCGACCGGGCGCCAACGGGCATCCGGTCAGCGACGCCGGACGGAGGCACCATGGCCAGACCACCAGGCATGGTCGACGTGGCCCGGCTCGCCGGGGTCTCCCACGTCACGGTCTCCCGGGTGCTCAACGGCTACCCACCCGTGCGGCCGGAAACCCGGGACAAGGTGCAGGCCGCCATCGATGAGCTCGGTTACCGTCGCAACAGCATCGCCCGCGCCCTGAAGAGCGGGCGCTCCGCCACGATCGGTGTGGTCATCGCCGGTTCGGAACTGTTCGAGCTGCCCCGGGTGCTGCGCGGCATCGAAACCGAAGCCAAAGACGCCGGCTACTGGGTGAACCTGGCCAGCTGGCACGGCGGCGACACCGCCGACCTCGAAGAAGCCCTCAACCGGCTCACCGACCAGTCCGTCGAGGCCATCGCCGTGATCGCCGACCGGCCGGTGGCGGTGGAGGCGCTCGAGAACGTGCGCATCACCGTCCCCACCGCTGTGGTCATGTCGGGCCAGGTCGAGCGGGCCGGGCTGGGCTTCGTCGAACTGGACCAGCAACTCGGGGTGCGCCTGGCCGTTCGACACCTGCTCGACCTCGGCCACCGCGACGTGGTGCACCTCAGCGGAGCGCTGCGCACCTACGACGCCCGCGCCAGGGTCGAGGGGTGGCGAGACGAGATGGCTCGGGTCGGCGTGACCGATCCGCTCCTGCTGGAGGGGGATTTCACCGCGGAAAGCGGGTTTCGGTTGGCGAACCAGCTGGTGGCGCGGGGCGGTCCGCTGCCGACCGCGATCTTCGCCGGCAACGACCAGATGGCCATGGGCGTGCTCGCCGCGTTCGCGCAGCACGGCATCCGAGTGCCCGATGACGTGTCACTGGTCGGGTTCGACGACATGGCCGGCGCCGGCTTCCTGGTTCCGGCACTCACCACGGTGCGTCAGGACTTCGTCACCCTCGGCGCGCTGTCCATCCGCATGCTGACCGGCATCCTCAAGGGCGGCTCGCCGTCGATCGAGCGCATCCCGCCCGAACTCATCGTGCGCGCCAGCACCGCCCCACCGACCCGCTAGCCCTCCCCATGGGTGGCCCACTTCTGCTAGTTGTGCGCCTCCTGCACTAGTGAAAGTGGGCCAGTCACGGTCGTAGGTGAGGGCAGCGCGGCGTAGCTCAAGGCGCTGAACCGAGCGGATGCCGTGCTCGGCTGCCCGTTCGACGTCGCGTACGGGCCGAGCACCACCCCCACGAACCCGCCGACCCGTTCGGTGCTGAGGTGCCGGCCATCCACCCGGCCGAGGGTGAGCGGTTCGTCGAACTCTGCCGCGCTGAACTGCACCACGTAGTCCAGGCCGTCGCCTCGAACGGTGACCCGCACCGGCCCGTCGGGGGTGCTGGCCCGGCCGAGTTCGGTGTGCACCCCCGCGGCAACCAGGCTGAGCACGATCTCCCGTCCGGTCGCGCCGGCCTGCAGGGTGGCGGTCGCGTATCCGCCCGCACCCTGGTGGATGGCGTAGCCGGCTTCTTCGCCGTCGGTCACCGGAACGAAATCCACGACCAACGCGGAGGTGAACGCCGGATGCGCGTGCCGGCGGGCGACGAACGCCGGCCGGCCGACCCCGTCGAGCGTGTCGGGTCGGAGATCGAGGGTGACCGCGTCGGAGGCATCGATGACCGGCGGTAGCTCCCGGAGGGACGCCCACTCGAAGCTGGCGGGGGATGCTTCGGCAGGGGTGTCGCCTACCACCGAGCCCACCGGCGCCTCGTCGATCGCCAGCACCTGGCCCACGCCGGGCGCGAAGACCGGGCCGCGCGGCGTCCATTCCACTCGGGTGAGGAAGACCTCCCGGCCGAGAAGGTGGAAGCCGTCGACCGGCCGGGTGCCCAGCAGCACCGCCCAGGTGTCACCGGCCGGAGTGTCGACGAGGTCGGCGTGCCCCACATTCTGTATGACGGTATTCGGGGCGAGGTGCCGATGCGTGAGAACGGGATTGCGCGGGTCACTCCGATAGGGGCCGGTAACGGTGCCCGACGAGGCGACGGTGACGGCGTGGTTGCCCTCTGTGCCGCCCTCGGCGGCCACCAGCCAGTAGGCGTCGTCCCGCCGGTAGACGTGCGGGGCCTCCACCCAGGCGCCGCTCATGGCCCCGTGCCAGAGAATGTGGGTCGGCCCGACCAGGGCCAGCGTCTCTAGGTCGAGTTCCCGCATCCACAGCTCGCCGGGGCCGGTCACCAGGGGCTCGGCGGCGTCGCGGCAACCGGTGAACCAGCACCGGCCGTCGTCGTCGAAGAACAACGAGGGATCGATGCCCTCGGCCTCGAGCACCACCGGGTCGGACCAGGCCCCGGCTGGATCGGTGGCGGTCGCGAGCAGGGTCGTCGCGCCCTGTTTGCCGCGGGCGATGGTAGTCACGACGTAGAACAGGCCGTCGT